>Ga0160422_10000464_pt1 | contig 24297 bp, 23 predicted proteins | sample Fk160mmetaG_FD_108192 | JGI IMG/M metagenome (GOLD analysis project Ga0160422, IMG submission 108192) | Marine microbial communities from the Central Pacific Ocean - Fk160115 60m metaG | ecosystem: Environmental > Aquatic > Marine > Oceanic > Photic zone | place: The Central Pacific Ocean...
GAGACATAAGCCCCAACACCGATGCCGACTTCCAGCGCCATCAACATGGTGCTTAGCGATGTGGCAGCTCTTCCTGCAGGAGCCAAATCAACCGTCCACGCAAATATGGCTGGCATATTAATTCCAATGGACAAGCCATAGATGACACCTGCCGCCAGCAACATGGGCACATTCGTGGCGTTAAAAAACAGAGTCATGCCCACTGACAACATCACCGCCCCCACCATCAACAATTCGACACGTCCATATCTGTCAGAGGCTTTGCCAGCAATCAAACGAGCAAAGATGGATGCAGCAACGACGACCGTATTAAAAGAACCTTTGTACTTGAAGCCCAATCCCTCTACCAGGTCAGGAGTCACCGTTAAAAACACCCCAAATGCCAAAGCGACTGGCAACAAAAACAACGAAGAAGGCCAAGCAGCTCGCTCGACACTCCCTCCGCGAAATACATTGAGGTCGCTCCAACTCACCTTTCGGGCATGCGATAAGGACTCTGGCAAAAAAACGGTCATGCCGTAAGCCGCAATTCCCAGCGCACTGCTGGCCATGAACATGGCGTCATAGCCAAAATCGACAGCCAGCCAACTGCCGAGCGCAGGACCAAGTGCCATCCCTGCATTGCCTGCAACTCCCAAATAGCCCAAGGCCTCGCCTCTTTTATGAGCGGGGACTACGTCTGTCAAAAATGCACTGGTCCCGGTGGGACGAAAACCGGTCGACAAACCGTGCAGCAGACGAACCACGAGAAAACCCGTCACAGCCATTGCCATATTCTCCAAGCGAGCCACTCCGATGTAGGCAAACCCTGCAAGTGCTGTAACTGCCGTCCCAAACAACATGACTGGTCTGCGACCCGCAGCATCCGCCATTCGACCTGACACAAATCTGCTGAGGAATGCTCCAACCGTAAAAAGCGCAACTATCCAACCAATCAAATGATGTGCCCCCATCCGATCCAAGTACCCTGGCAATTCTGGCAACAACATCCCAAAACTGGCCATGAACAGAACTGTTCCTGTACATAGCAACAAAAAGGTCCTTGTGAATAGTGGCTTTTCCAAGCACGCGAAGGTAGTCTGCGAAGTCGTCCCTACCTTACAAGTGTGGCACGGCAATATCCCTTAAAAGTTTTGTTGGCCTGGGGCGAGGCCATCTCAGGCAACACCGAGCTGCGCGACTGGCTTCTTTCAAACGGCTATCCCGAACTGGGATTGTTTGTTCATGCATTGCACAATCAGACTGAAGCTCGTGAGTGGCTCATTCGCGAAGGATTTCCCGAGTTGATGGCCTTATGCGGGGGGGCGGAAGGCGATGCGCGAGCTGTACAATGGCTTCGTAACCACAATCATCCCATTCTCGCACACATGGCGTTGGCTGCAGACAACGACGACGATGCCATGCGCCAACTTCTTGCCAACAATGAAAGGATGTGGGCAAATTTGGCCTTGAAGATTCGATCCATCAAAAATGGCATCGAAGAACGCCACAACGATTGGCATCATTTTGGGCGAGATTGAAATCAAAATATTTCAAGCTGGCGTGGTAAAGGTCAAACTAGCCAGAGAGTCCTTCGAGAGCCAAGTGTTGGCCACCTCTAGCAAATCCTTGGCCTGAAGGGATTCAATGGCTCTGATCAAAGAGTCAAGGGTTTCAACGCGATTGTACATCAAATACGTTTTGGCCAAACCTGAGAGAACGGTCGAGCCATGGTCATGTCCTAACGCAATTTGTCCCAAAAGTTGTTGCTTCGCATCGTGCAATTGACGCGTGCCAAGGGCTCTGTTTTTGACAACGTCAAGCTCCCGTTGCACCAAACGCTCTACCCTGTTGTGAAAGCGGGGGTCAGTGCCGAAATACACATTGAAGACGCCGGTGTCCTGATACACCACATGGTTGGCCTCAATGTGGTAGGCCATGCCATGCTTCTCACGAATGTTGAGATTGAGTCTGCAGTTCATAGCCGGTCCCCCGAGCAAATTGGCCAAAACTGTCATGGCCAATTTGTCTTTCGAATTTCCTCCCGGAGCCACACAACCCGTAATGTGGTGAACCTGATGAATGCCTTTTGGATGCGTTTGAGAAAACACTCGAATGCCGTCCGGGGCCAAACGCGTTGATTTGACATCTGCCGACACAGATTGAAATGCACCAAAGTAACGTTCTGCCCATTTCAAAACTGAATTCCACGGTACTCCTCCGACCACACCGAGGACCATGTTTTCAGGCCGATAATGTCTCGCAACAAATTCGAGCACTTGCTCTCGACTCAATCGCTTCACGCTTTTGACTGAACCCAATATGGTCGATGCCAAAGGATGACCCGCAAACAGTTCTGATTCAAACGACTCAAATATCATGTCACCAGGCTGGTCCTGAACGCCAGCAATTTCATCCAAAATGACATCTCGCTCCTTGTCCATTTCTACCTCTGGGAAGACACTTTGAAATGCGATATCCGCAAGCAATTCCAAGGACCTCTCTGTATCCTTGCTGCGCTGGGAAGAGGTAATCCACGTATCCTCCTTGGTGGTGTACGCGTTGATTTCCCCGCCCACGGACTCCATTCGATTGAGGATGTGAAAGGCCTTGCGCTTGGTCGTGCCTTTGAACAAAACATGTTCGATAAAGTGAGCCAAGCCCGCTTCGTCTTCCCTTTCGTCTCGAGTCCCTGCATTGACGACCAAAGCGCAATGGGTCACTTCCCTCTGCATCGAGGCATGGATGATGCGAAGGCCGTTGGGCAAAAGGTGGGTTTGAAACTCAGGAGACACAACTCAAAGGTCGGAGGGAAAACATTGCCTTGAACTCGAAGACATGTCTATGCCCAAAACGATAGAAACGCCAACATCACCGTTCCAGCCACCACCATAACCAACAGCGTATACGGCAGAATGTCTCTGGCTGAAAGTCCCGTAATGCCGAGCAGAGGCAGAGCCCAAAAGGGCTGCAACATGTTGGTCAATTCATCGCCGAATGCCATGGCCATGATTCCTCGCTCCCAAGGAACCCCTAACGAATGACAGGCCTCCAAGACAAGGGGCCCCTGAACGGCCCACTGCCCGCCCCCACTTGGCACAAACACGTTCAACACGCCAGAAGAGAGAAACAAAGCCTCGGGGAGCCAATTGGCTGAGGTCGCTCCGACCAAGGATGCAGCAAGCCATGCACCCAACCCGGTCCCGGACACCATCCCCATGATTCCAAAGTAAAGAGGGAACTGCACCAAGATGCCTGATGCCCCCGAGATGGCTTCATCCAAAGCGCGCAAAAATCCTCTGACTTCGCCATGCGTCAGAAGAGCAGCGCCGAGCAAAAGCATGTTGATCCAGTCTGGCGTAACAAATGCCAAGGTCGACAAAGGACCTGACGTCGATGCCCACGAACCTGCACCAATGATACAAGCAACGCCCAAAACCCACGGAATCAAGCGACCGCGATCCAATCGTTCAGCCATACCCTCGGCACGTCTCTCAGAGGCCTTCTTCGGGAAATTTTCCTCTTTCGCAATGTCAGGCAGGTCGTTGCTCTGATTTTTTCCAATCTTTCGACCAAGCCACAGAAAAGTCATCACCACAACAATTACGGTCGTCCAAGTCACTGCTTGACTCCATCCAGTCAGGGAAGTTTCACTCAAGGTCAGGACATCCGGCAACTTATCAATCCAGGGCACATTGGGGACCAAGGATGCCATATGTCCGTACTCAGCAACTTTCAACGGTGCCGAACCACCCAATCCCCCGTGCCATACCAACAATCCCGTATACCCAGCCGCTCCCAAAACACCGAGCGATACCTGCCTTAATTGAGATGATGGACCTTCGTCGCGCCTACGGTCCATTACACCACGGACCAAAATGGCGCCAGCGATTAGGCCCAACCCCCAATTAAGCCACCCCAAAATCATGCTCAACAAAGCCACTTTGGCTGGAGCATTTGCGGGTGTCAACACAATCCAATCAATGGCCCTTTCTAGTGCCCTCAATACGGGTGGCGCAAGCGCCAAAACATGGCCCAAGACAAGCATAAACATGGCCTGAAATCCAAATCGAATCAGACCGGGATTCCACAATCCCTGCGCCCATGCATCCAACACCTCATCCACATCAGACTCCCTCAGCGCTAGACAAGCGGCAAGAGCTGTCAACAAAACAGCAATTGAGAATGGGCTAGGCAAATAACGTTGAAAGCCTTGCGCGTAAGCATCGAGCGCACGCTCAAGCCCAGAGTTACTGACGTTCATGTCAGGCATGCGCGCCTCTAGAATGGCAGGTCGTCCTCGTCAGAGGGCGTGGCAGCTGGCATAGGAGGAACTGGAGGCATGGGGGCGGCGCTCACTTCTGCAGGCTCCTGTCCCGAAGCGGTGGTTTGGTCTCCACGCTCGATGCGCCAGGCATTGAGATCCACATAATATTGCCCGTTGTATTCTCGGCCACGCAAATCAAATTTCACGTTCACCACATCCCCCTCGACATACTGCCCAAGTTGCTCGGACTTTTCCTTGAGCGCAGAAAATTTGATGTCTTGAGGGTACTGCTCCATCGTAGTTACCACGAAGTCTCGTTTGTAAAATCCGCTGGGAAAATCTTGCTGATCGTACAACTTTTTTAGGGTTCCTTTCACTTCAAATGCCATAATGTAAAGGTAGGCTTTGGCGCGAACTTTCCGCCGTTATCCCGCATTGAAAGCGAGGAGGGTTTTCCACGCTTCATCCACCATGCCTTTGTCGAGCAAATCAGCCGCCATCTGATGCAAGGCCAACTCCAATTTGGCGCCCTCATCCTCATGATCTAAAAAAACCTCAGCAAGTTCTAAAAGCTTGTGCTCATTGACCTCCGTTTCGTCGGGCATGTGTTCAACTCCCGCCAACATGGCGAGATGGTTTCCATTCAACACAACGCTCGTTCGAATGTCATCCGGCAAGGCGTCCACGCCCATTCCAACAGCACTCAAAGGTTTGGGTATGGTAAACAGTGCATCGCCTTGAGCACGCACGTAATGAGCGCCGCCACATCTCCCAACCAAATCCAATTTTACGGCATCGGGGACACCCTCATCATTCAATACATCCTCGCGAAAATGCATGCACACAATTTCCGCGAAAACAAGTTGCCCTGCACCACCTTGCTCACCGAGCGATTCCAGCTTCAATACCCTACACTCCAATTGAATCGGAGATTCACCAACCCGAGGTGGCTTGACTACATCTGATGGTATTGGGGTCAATCCTGCCTTCAGAAATTCATCCACGCCTTCTTCATAATCTGTGCTTGCCAACGAGCAGGCATGTACCAAAGCGTGGTCGACCAAGTTGACCACAACCTCCCCCACCTCGTTCACGTTGTCCCACGTATGCTTGGTGGTCGCATCTCTTCCACGTCGAGCTGGAGAAAAAATCACCAATGGCGGATTCGCCGAAAACACATTGAAGTAACTGAAAGGTGCGAGATTGACCCTTCCAAGACCATCTACGGTACTCACAAATGCAATTGGCCTTGGCGCAATTCCTCCCAGCAGGCATCCATGCAACATTTTGGAATCGAGATGAGATGGACGATAAGTAACGTGATGACTCATCACCTGGTCTCATGAGATTCCACAGCTGCAATGGATTCCAGGACTTTGTCTTGCAATCCTTTCTTGTATGTTTCGATTCGCAAGCGAAGCGCGTTGTCAGACGCACCTAAGATTTGGGCGGCCAAAATGCCCGCATTCGTTCCCCCATCGAGAGCCACCGTGGCTACTGGAACGCCAGAAGGCATTTGAAGAATGCTTAGTATCGAATCCCAACCATCAATGCTGTTGCGACTCTTAATGGGAACGCCAATGACTGGCAATGAAGTAAGAGATGCCGTCATCCCAGGAAGGTGAGCAGCCCCGCCAGCACCTGCGATGATGACACCAATCCCTTTGTCAGCCGCGCCGCGGGCGTACTCCACCATGCGTTCGGGCGTTCGGTGTGCTGAGACCACTGTCATTTCTGATGCTACATCCAATTCACGGAGAACTCGTTGAGCGCTTTCCATGACAGGCAAGTCACTTGCACTGCCCATGATGATGCCTACCGTTTTGTTCATGCCACGAAGATACTGCCCCTCGTCCAGCGTGACACAAATAAGAAGGACTTGCACCTAACGCTCGTCGATGCGCTTTTTAATTTCAGACGCCAATTCATAATTCTCGGTGGCGATTGCCTGATCGAGTTGACGTTGCAAGTCTTTCAACGATTCTTTCTTAGATGACTTTGGCTTGGTTGACGAATCTATCTCTTCGCCTTGCGTTGCACTTTCTGACCCTTCCAAATGAACACCTGCTTCATCCATCACTTGCTGGCTGCAGCGTATGGGACATCCAAATCGAACCGCCATGGCAACCGCATCCGAAGAACGAGCGTCGATTTGCTCTTCACGAATTCCATCAGTTACCGTCAATTGCGCGTAAAAGATGCCCTCCATCATTTTGTGAATGAGCACTTCGGTCGCCTCCATGCCAAATGCCGTCAGCGTATTTTTCATCAGATCGTGGGTCAATGGACGGCTCGGCCTCATGTTCTCCAACTCTATGGCAATGGATTGTGCTTCAGCTCCACCAATGACGATGGGCAATTTGCGCTTCCCTTTGACTTCACCCAAAACAAGTGCATACGCTCCGGAAGATGAACCGCTCAAGCGAATGTCCAAGATTTCGAGGTCGATTTTTTTCATCAGGATGCGAGGTGGTTTAAACTCAGCCCATCGTTTTTATCGCCTCAGTCAACTGGGGCAAAACTTCAAAAGCATCGCCCACAATTCCATAGTCGGCGGCTTTGAAAAGCGGGGCTTCGGGATCGGTGTTGATTGCCACGATTACTTTGCTCTGGTTCACTCCAGCCAAATGTTGAATGGCGCCCGAAATACCTGCAGCAATGTAAAGGTCGGGACGAATGGTGATGCCCGTTTGTCCAACGTGCTCGTGGTGTGGTCTCCACCCCATGTCGCTCACAGGTCGGCTGCAGGCCATCGTCGCTTGAATGGTTTGTGCGAGTTCTTCAACTATTCCCCAATGTTCAGGACCTTTCAATCCACGACCCGCTGACACCACTCGAGAGGCCTCGGGCAGGGGTATGGAACCGTCTTCGCTTGAGGCCTCGTATCCTTTGACTACAAGGCGCGCCTCTCCAACGTCCGCAGCAAAAGCTTCTACGGCAGCTATTGATCCATCGGAATCCACTCCAAAGGCGTTCGGAGTAGTGGTCAGTACATTCTTTCCAGCGCTCAGTTGGATGTGGGCCATGGCTTTACCGCTAAATACATTTTTTTTCACCTCAGACCCTTCAATGACTCCCGTCACACCGGGCACCATGCCTGCCCCCATGCGCACGGCAACTCGAGGTGCCACAGCTCTTCCTCGGTGGTCGTGTGGAGCAACCACAAGTGTGGCGCCCTCAGAGTCTGCTGCTGCAGCAACCGCACGTGCGATTTGACCCTCATCTTGGATATGCTCCTCAATGTGAAGCACCTTCGATGCACCCGCAGCGCCTGCACCGCCATCTCCATTCAATTCGCCAATCATCAAGGCGGTCACTGTCGCCCCACATCGCTTTGCGTAGGACAGTGCCTCAAGTCCAGCCTTGGTGGCTTGACCATTTTTTGTAGGAACAAATGCCAAACAGTTCATGTCTTTCAATTTATGGATTTTAAAGGACTTTTGCTTCTTCTCTTAACAAACGAATGAGTTCTTCTGGTTGGTCCGCCGAGACCATTTTACAATCTCCTTTCGCTGGCGGCATCTCAAATCTAGATACCGTCGTGCCTAGAGTGCCCCCCTCAGGTGCCTCAACATTCAGGGGCTTGGTGCGAGCAGCCATAATGCCTCGCATGTTGGGGATGCGTTGTTCAGCCATGCCCTTCGCCGCGCTCACCACTACAGGCATTGTTGCTTCGACTGTTTCCAAACCACCACTCGCTTCTCGCTTGGCATGAGCTTTTCCACCTTCCAAATCGAGTGTGATTGCCAACGAGATGTATGCCAAATCAAGCATCTCTGCGACCATGCCCCCCACCACAGATCCATTGTGATCAATGGTCTCTTTTCCGCAAAGAATGACGTCGTAGCCCGCATCCTTGGCATGGTTCGCAATCAACGACGCCACATGCAGGGCATCCTGAGGCTGTGCGTCGATGCGGACAGCATCATCAGCACCAATGGCTAAAGCCTTGCGAATGACAGGGTCACAATCGGCTTCTCCAACTGTCACTGTCGTGACGGTGCCTCCGTGTTGCTCTTTCAGTTCAAGCGCACGCACCAAAGCGTACCATTCGTCATAAGGATTCACAATGAATTGCACACCATTGGAATCAAATTTTGTGTCGCCTTCTGTGAAGGCAATCCGGCTCGTGGTGTCCGGAGCTTTGCTAATGCAAACGAGAAATTTCATGGTCATTTTTTATTGGGTCGAGAAGCCAAAATGAAGGGGCATCTAGATGACTCCAAAGGTACGTCAGCAAGGATGATTCGAAGTCCCTTGAAAAGGTCATTTGACAGAGCTTGCTGGCATCCCAATTTCTCTTTTCATCTTGGCATGGGTTAATGAATTACCTTTGCGGCCCAAATCGGTATGAAACATGCGTGAAGTCACTTTTAGAGAAGCCGTCGCCGAGGCCATGAGTGAAGAAATGCGTCGAGATGACTCGGTGTTTCTCCTCGGTGAGGAGGTTGCTGAGTACAATGGAGCGTACAAAGCCTCGAAAGGGATGTTGGACGAGTTCGGTCCCGAGAGGGTGATCGATACGCCCATTGCGGAGCTCGGATTCAGCGCCATCGCCGTCGGAGCAGCCATGAATGGCCTTCGCCCCATCGTAGAGTACATGACTTGGAACTTCGCAGTATTGGCTTCAGACCAAATTATCAATCACGCCTCTAAGATGCTTCAGATGAGTGGAGGCCAATTCTCAGTTCCCATCGTGTTTCGCGGACCCAACGGAACTGCTGGACAGCTCGCTGCGACGCACAGTCAGAGTTACGAGAGTCTATACGCCTCTATGCCTGGCTTAAAAGTGGTCACGCCTTTCACCCCGTATGAAGGCAAGGGATTACTCAAGTCAGCCATTCGTGACAACGATCCAGTTCTTGTCATGGAATCGGAGAAGATGTACGGCGACAAAGGCATGATTCCTGAAGGAGAATTCCTCGTGCCCATTGGCAAGGCAAATGTCCGTCGCAAAGGCAAAGACGTCACCATTGTCTCCTTCGGGAAAATCCTAAAGGACGTCCATTCAGCCGCAGACCAATTGGCCAAAGAAGGCATTGAAGCTGAAATCATTGACTTGGTCACAATCCGCCCCTTGGATTTGGACACAATAGTTGAAAGCATCAAAAAAACGAATCGTTTGGTGATTGTTGAAGAAAGCTTTCCGGTGGCATCCATCGCAACAGAAATTACGTATCGCGTTCAGCGTCACGCGTTTGACCACCTCGATGCACCTGTGCGTCGCCTCTGTCAAAGTGACACTCCCTTCGCATTCTCAACGAGCCTCATCGAAGAAGCGCTTCCCCAAGTCAAAGACATTGTAGAAGCCTGTAAAGACGTAGCTTACGTTGCGTAAACCATCTTTAGAAAAATAACCTTACATCATCTGGGCCGAATCGCGCGCCCCTCAATCACAGAATCATGCAGCAATCACTGCTTTACCTCGTACCAGGTTTGGCCATCTTAGGCCTCATTGTCATGGCCATTCAAGCCGCTTGGGTGCGCAAGCAAAGTGCCGGCGAAGCTCGAATGAGCGAAATCGCCCAGCACATTCATGAAGGTGCACTGGCATTCTTGAGTGCGGAGTACCGCATCCTTGCGGTTTTCGTGGTCATTGCAGGCGCCTTGTTGGGCCTCGTATCGTCCATGATTGAAACGACTCACTGGTTTATTGTAGTCGCATTTGTCATTGGTGCCGTGTTCTCTGCACTCGCAGGCAACATTGGCATGCGCATTGCAACCCAGGCCAATGTCCGCACGACTCAAGCAGCGAGGACGAGTTTGAGTGAAGGCCTCAAAGTCTCCTTCACTGGAGGCATGGTGATGGGGCTCGGTGTTGCTGGCCTCGCAGTTTTCGGACTGAGTGCCCTCTTCATTCTCCTTCTCAGTTGGATGGGTGGCGGCGAAGGCCCAACTTCTGTAGACCAAATGACCGTCATTCTTGAAGCTCTTGCTGGCTTCTCACTCGGTGCAGAAAGCATTGCGTTGTTTGCCCGCGTAGGTGGCGGCATTTACACCAAAGCCGCGGATGTCGGAGCTGACCTCGTCGGCAAGGTGGAAGCAGGCATTCCTGAGGACGACCCCCGCAACCCCGCAACCATCGCTGACAACGTCGGGGACAATGTCGGGGACGTAGCAGGTATGGGAGCCGATTTGTTTGGCTCTTATGTCGCCACGGTTTTGGCGGCCATGGTGCTCGGAAACTACGTCATCAGCGACATGGGTGGAAGCATCTCCGACAACTTCGGTGGCATGTCCACGATTTTGTTACCGCTTGTGATTTCTGCCCTCGGCATTGTGTTCTCCATCCTCGGAGCCCAAGTGATTCGTGTCGGCGACGACGCCAAGGAAGACCAAGTGCAGGCGGCGTTGAACCGCGGCAACTGGGGTTCCATTGTTTTGACGGCCATCGCGTGCTACTTCCTAGTAGACATCATGCTCCCCGCTGAACTCACGATGGAATTCTTTGGTGAAGGTGATCGCACCTTCACCTCCATGAACGTCTTCTATGCTGTCATTGTCGGACTCGTGGTCGGTGGTGCAATCTCGTTCATGACCGAATATTACACGGGTCTTGGCAAGAAGCCTGTTCTCGACATCGTTCAGCAATCGTCGACAGGTGCTGCGACCAACATTATCGCAGGACTAGCGACAGGCATGATTTCCACCTTCGGCCCCATCATCCTCTTCGCCGCAGCCATTTTCGCGGCGTACGAGTTTGCGGGATTCTATGGAGTAGCAATTGCTGCATGTTCCATGATGGCGACCACGGCGATGCAACTCGCCATTGATGCCTTTGGCCCCATCGCGGACAACGCAGGTGGCATTGCCGAGATGAGTGAACTCCCCGAGGAGGTTCGTGAGCGCACAGACATTTTGGACTCTGTGGGGAACACCACAGCAGCCATTGGCAAGGGATTTGCGATCGCCTCTGCAGCGCTGACGGCTCTGGCCTTGTTCGCGGCATATGTGGAATTCACGGGCATCGAAGGCATCAATATTTTTAAAGCCAACGTCCTCGCCGCGTTGTTCATCGGTGGCATGGTCCCCGTGGTGTTCTCGGCTTTGGCCATGAACAGCGTCGGCAAGGCCGCCATGGAAATGGTGCAGGAGGTACGTCGCCAATTCAAAGAGATTCCTGGCATCTTAGAGGGTACGGGCACCCCTGAGTATGGAAAATGTGTAGACATCTCCACCCAAGCGGCATTGAAAGAAATGATGCTTCCCGGCGCAATGACCATTTTGTTTCCCTTGGTGATTGGCCTTTTTCCGCTTCTTTTGGGAGCAGAGGCGGCGTGGGCGGCAGAGACACTCGGTGGCTACATGGCAGGTGTGACTGTGAGCGGCGTGCTTTGGGCCATTTTCCAAAACAACGCAGGTGGCGCATGGGACAATGCGAAAAAGTCGTTTGAGGCTGGTGTTGAAATCGACGGAGAAATGACTTTCAAAGGCTCAGATGCCCACAAAGCCGCTGTTACAGGAGACACGGTAGGAGACCCTTTTAAGGACACCTCTGGTCCTTCCATGAACATCCTCATCAAGTTGACCTGTCTCGTCGGTTTGGTTATTGCCCCCATTTTGGGTGGTGGACATGTTCAAGACCACGCAAAAGACGCTGAGCCGAACAACACAAACAAGGAGATTGTTACTGACATGAATGAATAAGCGTCATGATCAAAAATGTAATCTACTTCTTAGCTGTATCCATTTGTTTTGTTGCATGCGGTGAAGCGTCTCAAGACGCGGAGCAATCGCCTGACCTCCAAGGTTCAGTTGTTCAAACCACACTTGTCGACGGGTACTACGTCATCAACAAAGTGAAGCCCAAGGTGACTTGGGCAGCCCAAAAGTTGACTGGCGACGGCCACAACGGCACGCTACACATTGAAAGCGGAAAATTCATGGTGGAAGATGGCCAAATTACCGAGGGCGTCGTAGTCTTCGACATGGCACGTATGCAAGTATCTGATCTTGAAGGTGACAAAAAAAACCGCCTCGAAAAGCATCTGCAATCCGGCGATTTCTTCAACGTAGAAACCCACCCCAAAGCGGTTTTAAACGTGAACGGCATCTCTGAATTCAATGGAAAAACGAATCTAGCGGCCACCTTGACCATGAATGGCGAAGCCGTTGATTACAACATTGACGTTCAAGTGGTGGAGGCAGATGTGATTGGCGATGTGAAGGGATTGGCGGTTCAAGGGAAATTTTTCCTGGATCGAACGAAGCACAACATCACTTTTCGGTCCAAAACTTTTGATGACAAACTGGACTGGTTCATCAAAGACGACGTGGCCGTTGGTTTCTCCGTGGTGGGCGTCCCAGCCATGTAGCAGCGATATGCAATTCTAGTGCGTCCAACCCATCAAAAAGGCCCGCCTGAGCGGGCCTTTTTGATTTGGTCTATTGGCAATCAATTGTATGATTAACTAAATAAGCTGTTCAACTTTCCATCAATGGACGTAATGATGCCTCCAAGGTCTTCCTTGTCCTCATGAAAGTTGTTGTTGTCAACGTCGATGATGAGCATTTCCCCTTTGTTGTAGGTACTTACCCAAGCCTCGTAACGCTCATTCAGGCGGTTGAGGTAATCCAGACGGATGGCCTCTTCGTATTCCCGCCCACGTTTTTGTATTTGAGCCACGAGTGTTGGAACGGATGCGCGCAAATAAATGAGGAGGTCTGGCGGAGTCACAAATTCCTCCATCAATTCAAAAAGAGAAAGGTAATTTTCAAAATCTCGGGATGTCATCAGTCCCATCGCTTGAAGGTTGGGTGCGAAAATGTTGGAATCCTCGTAAATGGTTCGGTCTTGAATGATGGGCTTTCCCTTTTTCTTCATTTCAATCAGCTGGGCGAATCGTGACTTGAGAAAATACACCTGCAAATTGAAGGACCAACGTGTCATGTCCTTGTAGAAATCATTCAAATACGGGTTGTCGTCCACCTGCTCAAAATGAGGCGTGTAACGGTAGTGTTTGGCCAACAGCGTTGTCAAGGTTGTCTTCCCTGATCCAATGTTGCCTGCAATGGCGAGATGCATGAGGTCTTCGTCGTTGGAATTGTACGAAATTGTGGATGACCAAAGTAGGTCGGCAATTGCGCCCTTGCAAGGAACGTCAACAGGTTGGGGATAACTCTTGTTTTGAAGCTTGAATCACAGACGCCAAGATGATCGCGCTGTGGGTCAATCGGGGCACCTTGTGTTGCCCTCCAAGTCTATGATTGGCTTCCAGCCAAATGTCAAAGGTCCCAGAAGGTACAACTCGAATCAGGGGCATCTGAAGTGCCAGATTGGCTGTGCGTTTGGCCTTGTAGTCTCCGTTCAGACCCTTCAGTTCCTCATCCAATCGCTTTGCCAGCGAATTCGCAGAAGGATGGATGCATTCAGGCTGAAACTCCAATGCCCATTCATGACCGATGGGCTTGCCAAATTCATCAACCACTGGTCCTGCCATGTAATTGTAAATCTCCGTTCCCAACGCGCGACAAACTCGAGCTACGGCGAGGTCTGTTTGATGCTGCATGAGTTCCTCGCCTGCCAAATTGAGGTGTGAGGAAATGCGTCCCGCCACCTGTATCCGCAGTGGCACCTTGGAAGTGATGGTCACCAAATCACCCAACAAGTAGCGCCACAATCCTGCATTGGTTGAAATGACCATGGCATATGTTTGACCTACTTCGACTTCTCGGAACTCAAGCGCATGGGGATCAGTTTTGTCCAGCTCATCCATTGGCACAAACTCGTAAAAAATGCCATGATCCATGAGAAGTGCCATGTCATTTCTATTGAGGTCTTCCTGGTAGGCAAAGAATCCTTCTGACGCGTTGTAGGTCTCCAAAAAATGCATGGATGGACGACCGGGCACATCCGGAATCAAATTTTCAAAGGTGTCCCGGTAGGGTTCAAAGCCCACTCCCCCATGCATGTACAACCACAAATTGGGCCAAACCTCACGCAGGTTGGACTTGCCAGTAACCTGAAGTACACGCTGCGCGACCAACGACATCCAACTGGGCACCCCGGCCAAGATGCGAACATCTTCCTTGGCTGTTGCACGTGCCACAGCCTCCACCTTCTCTTCCCAATTTGACATCAGTGCAATCCCTCGGTTGGGGGTTCGACGAGCTTCACACCACGGGGGAAGATGCCGCACAATGATCGCACTCAAATCCCCTTTCAATGCACATTGCCCCTCTTGCACCAATGCACTCGATCCTCCAAGTATGAGATGCTTTCCATGGTACAGGCGAGCCGCCGGAACTTGATGACAATATTGAGCGAGCAAATCCTTGCCTCCTTTGTAATGTCCCCCATGCAAGGCCTCACGTGTGACCGGCAACCACTTGTGATGGTCGCTTGTGGTTCCGGAACTTTGTGCAAACCAAGTGGTTAAACCTGGCCACAGGATGTTTCTTTCACCATCTCTGGCACGAAGAATCCAAGGCTTCAATTCGTCATACGTCACAATGGGTACACGGCGAATAAAATCTTTACGTCGAGCAATGTCACTCGCTCCATAAATTCCAAGGGATTTACCATATGCCGTTGATGCCAAGCCATGAATCAGGCCGAGATAAACACCGCGTTGAGCATCGGCAGGACGAGACTGAGCCCACAAAATGTGAGACATTCTTGCACCAATCAAGCGATGAAAAATTCGGTTGGCTGGCATGACACCAATGTAAGTTAGAAGCGAACGCAGTCGCACAAATTAGGCCTCGACTGGCAGGGCCGCGAAGACTTTGACCAAGGCATCCAACGCCAAGTCAATGTCTGCATTCGTGGTATACCGCGAGAATGAGAAGCGCACGCTTGCCTTGTCTGGGTTGTGAAATTGAAGTGCTCTCAACACGTGTGAACCCAAAGTTGCACCGCTAGAACATGCGCTGCCCCCCGAGCATGCAACGCCTTCAAGATCAAGTAGAAAAACGGCCATTCCTCCGTTGGGATGTTCAGGAAATTGAACATTTAACACAGTGTACAACCGGTCATCCCCGTCTGAATCACCATTGAAGGTGACACCAGGAATCCTCTCCTTCAAGCCTTGCACCATTCGCGCTTTGATCGATCTGATGTGAGACTCATGGACTTCCATGTTTTCAAACGCGATTTCAAATGCCGTCGCCAAACCCACGATTCCAGCCACATTTTCCGTACCTCCACGCATCAATCGTTCTTGGCCTCCCCCAACGATCATGCCATCGATGTTTAAAGAGGGATGGACATATAAAAAACCTGTGCCCTTGGGGCCGTGCAATTTGTGAGCGCTGCATGCCAAGAAATCCACGTCCAAGGATTCAAGGTCCATCGGATAATGTCCCATTGTTTGGACGGTATCGCTGTGGACCAAAGCTCCATACTCTTTGCACAACGACCCAACGCTAGCCAAATCGGTCATCACACCAACCTCGTTGTTCGCATGCATCAGTGAAACGAGTGTCTTCGATTTTTTTTGGGCCAAAAGTTGCGCAAGGTGATCTTCATCCACTCGACCATCGCTGTGATGGCGGACGTAGTTCAATTCCACGTGGTGTTGATCTCTCGCCATCTGAGTCGACTTGATGACCGCACTGTGTTCAGCTTCAGAGGTGATGATTCGCTTCACTCCCAAACAACCTACTGCGGCCTGAATGGCGTGATTGTCTGCCTCTGTACCTCCCGAAGTAAAACAAATGGTACGTGGGGCAACACCCAACAACTTGGCAATGGTCCGACGACTTGTTTCAACCAAGGCCTTGGCTTTTCTGCCAGGCAGGTGAGTGGATGAAGGGTTGCCGTACACGGTGCTGTGCACATCCGTCATGGCCTTCACCACTTCAGGTGCTACCGGAGTTGTCGCTGCATTGTCTAGATAAGCATGCATGGCTGGGCAAATTTACGCCAGTGCAGGTGCATTTTGAAGATGATGCCCGAGTCGATCCGAAAATCGATTTGCCAAAGCACGCGCGCCATCAGCTGACGAGGCTTCTGCATAGATGCGAATAATCGGTTCAGTGTTGCTTTTTCTCAGATGAACCCACCCCTCCTGAAAATCAAATTTCACACCATCCACATCGTTCACTTCCGCGTCCTTGATTTCGTCGCGCAAGGATTGCAGCGCAGCATCCACATCAACTGGGGGGAGGCTCAATTTGTCCTTGACCATATAGAAATCTGGGTAGGTATTTCTCAAAGAACGACAGGACAATCCCGACGCCACGAGGTGGCTTAAAAACAACCCAATCCCAACCAAAGCGTCTCTCCCCAAATGAGAGGCGGGGTAAATGATTCCCCCATTGCCTTCACCACCCAAAATGGCTCCGGTTTCTCGCATTTTCGCCACAACATTGACCTCGCCCACTGCCGAGGCAGTGTAAGCGCAGCCATGGTGGGTGCTGACCTCACGAAGCGCCCGTGTGCTACTGAGATTGCTCACTGTCGGGCCAGGAGTGTGAGTCAGAACGTAATCTGCCACGGCAACAAGAGTGTACTCCTCCCCAAAAAAACTGCCGTCTTCGCAAACGAAGCAGAGACGATCGACATCTGGATCAACACTGATGCCAAAATCACAATGAGAATCAATGACCGTTTTTGTCAAATCACTCAAATGCTGGGGCAAGGGCTCAGGATTGTGTGCAAAATCACCCGTGGGTTCGCAGTGTACCTGAATCACCTCCACACCGAGGGATTGAAGCAAAAGAGGTACGGCAATGCCCCCCGATGAATTGACAGCATCCACCGCAACTTTCAATCCTGCTCCACGGATTGCCTCTGCATTGACCAAATCCAAATCAAGAACATGTGCTACGTGGTGCTCCAGCCAAGAATCATCAAGGGTTGTAGTTCCAGTCCCTTCAACATCGGCATAGGTGACGCCTTCGCGGGCCAAAGCAAGGACTTCATTTCCAGCCGAAGCTGACAAAAACTCTCCCTTCCAATTGAGCAGCTTCATCGCATTCCATTCCTTGGGATTGTGTGATGCCGTCAGAATCATTCCTCCATCAGCCTCCAATCCAGGGACTGCCAATTCAACGGTTGGCGTGGTACTCAAACCGAGGTCAATCACGTCTATGCCCAAAGCATTCAATGTGCCGCATACCACATCACGCAGCCAAGGTCCCGAAATTCGGGCATCCCGCCCCACCACAACGCGTGGCGAATCGCTGCTTTTTTTATGCTGCCAAATCCAAGCACCATATCCACTTGCAAATGTCACGACGTCAGCTGGACTTAAGCCCTCACCGGCCTTTCCACCGACCGTGCCACGGATTCCTGAAATAGATGCAATCAACATGTGTGCAAGGTAGGGTCTGCTCTGCGTCCCACTTGTCCGCGGTCAGGAAAACGTCATTTTGATTTTTTTCCACCATTCCTGTGCATAATCGATGCCGTCAACCCATCATTCTTCCGACCTTTGACTCATACCTTTCTAGGGAATGCACGAAGAAGGACGTCCACACCAAGGTGAAGAACAAATGCTGGCGCTGGTCAAGGCTTTCGAAGCCATGATGCATGCAGGTGAATCTCGATTCTTCGACCACGATGACCTCGAGCTTCTCATCGAACATTATTTGGAGAAGGGTTCATTGCGGAAAGCTCAACAAGTCCACCGCCATGCGAGCAGTTTGTATCCTGAGAGTTTGGGACTGCAATTGCGAGAAGCCCAAATTCTCGCCAGCACAGGAAAGCACGTCCAAGCCATCCCGCGTCTAAAAAATCTGCTTTCTTTTGAGCCAAACAATGAAGAAATCCATCTCACTCTGGCCAACATTTATAGCCAAATGAGAGAGCACAAACTCGCTCTTCAACACTTCAACGCTCTGATTTCATTTGCAGATGACGAACTGAAAAAAGACCTTTACATTGACGTCGCCCTGGAACACGAAAACCTCGGCGAGTGGAAACAAGCCATCCGTGTCCTGCTTCAAGCTTTGAAAGAAGATCCCTTGAACGAAACGGCGCTGTATGAACTGGCCTTTTGCATGGACAAAGAAGGTCGCATTCAAGAGGCAGCGGATTTCTATACTCAGTTTTTAGACGATCATCCATACAGTTTTGCGGCTTGGTACAATCTGGGGAATGCCCACCAGCGGTTGGGACGATACAAGGAGGCCGTAGAAGCCTACGACTTTGCCATTGCCATAGAAGACAGTTTTGCTCCTGCATATCATCAAAAGGCAGAGGCGTTGACGGCCATGGAAAGATTTGGGGACGCCTTGGATGTGCATCGGGAAACACTCATGCTTGACGCACCTCAACCGAGCACATTTTGCTACATGGGCGAGTGTCTTGAGCACCTGGGAGACTTCGATGAAGCGGAACAATACTACATGCAGTGTTTGGATTTGGACGCCAACTTTCTCGAAGCTCACGTCGGACTCGGTGTGCTTGACGACCTGCGGCAGGACCACGATGCAGCGTTGGAGCACTTTGCCCAAGCCTTGTTGCTGCATCCCCACCATGAAGACACCTTGCTGATGATGGCCATCGTCCTGAAAAAGATGAAGCGCCACGAAGATGCAGATATGTGTTTGGTGCAAATTCTGGAGCGAAATCCCAAACACCTTGAAGCTTGGGAAGAACGCATCGACAACATGCAAGCCTTGGAGGCGCATGACCAAGCTCTAATTTTGCTCGACAATGCCTTCGAGCACATGCCACCGACCTCGACATCGTTGAGGTACAAAAAATTTGTGAGCCTCTTCGCATTGCGCATGGACGGAGAAGCCCTGAGGCTTCTTGACCAACTGCTCATTGCGGATTTCGAAGGCATGAACCGGTTGCTGGAGACCTACCCCGGTCTATTGGACGACCCTCGTGTAGCCACTCGCTACGCGCGAATGAAACACTGAACCATGAAGAACAACCTATCTCATCTCCCGGAGCGCTCTGAGAAGCCCCGCGAATCGGGTTTGACCATGGTCATGGATAAGGGTCTTAGCCTTCGCCAGGCTGAAGACTTTATTGAAGTCAATGCAGATAAAGTTGATTTGCTCAAGTTGGGCTTTGGTACAAGTATTGTCACACCCAACGTCAAGGAAAAAATCAAACTTTACCACGACGCTGGACTTATGGTTTATCCAGGTGGAACTTTGTTTGAAGCATATTTCGTCCGCAATCAGCTCGAAGACTACTTGAGATTTGTAGATGAACTTGGCCTCGAAACGTTAGAAGTGAGTGACGGTTCCATGGTGATTGAAGAAGAAGCCAAATGTGAAATGATTTCAAAGCTGGCTCAGAATTACCGAGTCCTTAGCGAAGTTGGCTCGAAAGAGACGGGAATTCTCATCAGCCCCAACAAGTGGACTTCCATGATGCAAAAAGAACTAGCCGCGGGCAGTTGGAAGGTCATCGCGGAGGCGAGAGAGAGCGGTAACGTGGGAATTTATCGCCCCAATGGCACGGCACATACCGCCCTGGTAAGACGAATTTTGGCCAAAGTAAAACTGGACGACATCCTTTGGGAAGCGCCACAAAAACCACAACAAGTTTGGTTTCTAAAACAATTTGGGGCCAATGTGAACTTGGGCAACATCGGACCTCATGATGTGATTCCACTCGAATGCCTGAGACTCGGCCTGCGTGGCGACACCTTCTTTGACAATCTTCCCGTCGCAATGGCGGAGGGAGTGCGCCAAATTCCGACAGACGAAAATCTGGATGGTTGATTATGCAAAGCATCACAGTACACGAATTGTTGGAGTGGCGTAACACAGAGGCCGCTCACGCCTTGATCGACATCCGTGAGCCCTACGAGCGAGATGTAAGCCACATCGGTGGCGTGCACATTCCCATGGAACAGATTCTGGATCGTTTGGAAGAAATCCCCGATGACATTCCAGTCGTGATTCACTGCCGATCGGGAGTTCGATCTGCTGCAGTGACCCATGCCTTGACAAATCAATACGGCAGATTGAATGTACACAATCTTGAGGGGGGTATTCGGGCATGGGCAGAGCACGTCGACCCCAACCTCGAAGTGGCATGAATCGCTTCTGGTCTGTCGTGGCCAAGGGTTTCGCCATGGGTGTGGCTGATTTGGTTCCCGGCGTAAGCGGCGGCACTGTAGCCTACATATCAGGCATCTACGACACCCTCATTGACAGCCTGTCTGCCCTCAGTGGAAAGGGATTGGCGTCCCTTCGTAAGGGCCATTTCTTGGAGGCATGGCAAGCTGTGAACGGTCCTTTTTTACTGGCCCTGGTTCTGGGAATCGCAGCTGCCATTGCAACACTCGCCTCCCCCCTTCATTATTTGCTGGAATTTCACCCAGTCTTGTTGAGGTCCTTTTTTGTCGGTTTGGTCGCAACATCCGTTCCTCTGGTGGGAAGACATGCGCAGCCTTGGGCTTTTGATGCATGGGTTTGGGCTGCTCTCGGGTGTGCCATCGCAGGGTGCATCACCTCTCTTCCACCTTTGGTTCAGTCGGATCATCCCCTGATGTTGATGGCTGCTGGCTCTCTTGCCATATGTGCCATGCTGCTTCCCGGGATTTCTGGCAGTTTTCTCTTGCTCATTTTGGGCGCATATGCCCCCGTTCTCTTGGCCATCAAAAACTTTGATTTCAACAAAATCGCATCTTTTGGAATCGGTGCTCTCCTCGGAGTCGTGATGTTCAGCCGAGTGCTCAAATGGCTTTTAAAAATGCATAGACGACCAACCTTAGCGATGCTTACAGGTTTTTTGGTTGGTTCACTTCAGGCACTCTGGCCGTGGAAATCACAGGTCCGCCAACTTTACACGCACAGCGATGGCCGGGTGGAATGGCTCCTTGAAAACATCATGCCTCAAGGCAGCATTCTCCATTTGACCAGTGCCTTGGCATTGGCCGTCTCAGGTGGTGTCGTCGTTTGGGGGCTTCACCGTTGGGGGACTTCACGCAGCACGAATACAGCGTCATGAAAAACGTTGAAGCAACATTGTTGGGTGTCCTCGGTCATCCCATTGCGCACTCCCAAAGCCCCGAACTATTTTCTCAAATCCTCGCCGCAGAAGGGAGAAATGACGTGTCCTACATCCCATTCGACTTGCCGAGAATTGAGGACTTTCCTGCCTTCACTGAGAACCATCCCAATCTCGTCGGCCTGAATGTAACCGTGCCCTACAAGCAGGCCATTTTGCCCATGTTGAGCGATGTCTCCGAGGAAGCTCGGTCTGTGGGTGCCGTCAATACATTGGTCAAAACAAAGCGTGGTTGGGAGGGGCACAATACGGACATTTGGGGCTTTCGGCGTTCCATTCAACCCTTTCTAACCAACCATCACGAACGAGCTTTGGTACTCGGTACTGGCGGCAGTGCCTCGGCCGTACATTTTGTCCTTTCAAGCCTAGGTATCGAAACAACAAGTGTGTCACGTGATGGAGACAGCAGCCGAGGAACTCGCGCTTGTGGACGGATGTCCATTGGCTATCATGAGTTGTCCGAGTGGGTTGTACGTCACCACCTGCTTGTGGTCCACTGCACTCCTGTCGGAATGCATCCTAAACATCAAGATATGGTGCCATTTCCAGCAAATCTTCTCACGTCTGACCACCTGGTTGTCGATCTCATTTACAACCCTGCTGAGACCCGCTTTCTACATGAGGCAAAACGTCAGGGTGCCTCAATACTCAATGGCAGAGACATGCTGCGTTTGCAGGCAGAAAAAGCGTGGGACATTTGGAAGACCTCAGGAGTCTAGGCCCCAAAGGCACGATGTACATTTGAAACACTCATGGAGCGTTCCTTGCCACCAACCGAACAACCAGGTCCTGTCAACAATCTGCACAACCTGACTGTGCGTGAGATTTTAGATGAGATGCATCACGTCGATGACGATGTTCAGCAAGCCGTTCGCGAAGCCATGCCCGCGTTGGCTTTGCTTGCGGAATCTTTGATTGATCGCATGCGAAATGGCGGAAGACTCTTTTACCTCGGTGCAGGTACAAGTGGGCGTCTCGGGGTGGTTGACGCAAGTGAATGCCCCCCCACATTTGGGGTCGCACAAGACCGAGTGGTTGGCATCATGGCCGGAGGTGATTCAGCCATCCGAACTGCGGTTGAAGGTGCCGAGGACGACCCCGAACAAGGTTGGAAAGACCTCAAGGCCCACGGCATTAAGTCATTAGATACTGTGGTTGGCATTGCCGCCAGCGGTCGCACCCCTTACGTCATAGGTGCCTTACGCCATGCGAAATCGAAAGGCATGTTGACCGGTTGCGTCACATGCAATCCCAACAGCCCAATCATTGAAGCGTGTGATCACCCTGTCGTCGCGGTCACAGGTCCGGAATTTGTAACGGGATCAACGCGCCTGAAGGCAGGAACTGCCACCAAACTCATTTTGAACCGATTAACCACAGCAACCATGATTCAATTGGGTCATGTTCGAGGCAACCGTATGGTTGACATGCAACTCACCAACGACAAGCTTGTGCAACGAGGGGCTCGCATGGTCTCAGAGGCCACAGGACTAACATTTGAAGACGCCAAGACACAATTGCAAGCGCACGGAAGTGTAAGAGCAGCCGTCGACGCACATCACGAGGACAATGCACGCACTTGAGCCCTTTTACGCGTGGCGAAACCACTACATCGCAAGCAACGACCCACAAAGTCCGTTTTTCAATCGCATTTACAACGAGCTTGCCTACCATCTCAAAGTGTATGACCACTACATCCACCCACAGTGGGATGAATTTGGCAGCCAAACCCTTTACACCAAGGTCCTGTTCGCAGATTACGAAGAGGGCTTCGCCATTTTGGAATTCATCGGCGAGTGGAACGACTGCCTCTTCAATGACATCATGCTACTTAAGCGGGAAGTCATCGACCCTTTGCGTGACGGAGGTGTTTCCAAGTTTGTCCTCATCGGCGAAAACGTATTGAATTTTCACCACAGTGATGACGCCTATTACGAGGAGTGGTTTGACGATGTGATGGAAGAAGACGGCTGGATTACATTGCTCAACTTTAGAGAGCACGTACTGGCTGACATGCAAGCCATTGACCTCGATTCTTACTTCGTTCTAGGCGGAGAATTGAACGAAATTGGATGGCGTACATTCACTCCCGAACAGCTCTGCCGGCGCATTGACGACTGCGTTGAGCACCGCTACGGATTGCTGGGTTAATTCCTCATTTGAGAAATCATCGATTTTGCCAAGCGCGCCATGCTTCGCGGTCGGAGGCAAAATGAAAGTCGTTGGCATTCAAATCCTTCACCAAACGCCAACCTAGTCGCTGATGCATCATTGGAACACGCTTTCCAAACACGTCTTCCAATTCGCCCTGGTCATCAAAAGTGACTTCACTTGTCAGCGTTGCGCGGTAATGCACTGCCAGTACTTGATGATTTTCATCAAATGAGCTGAGATGGACGCGCTGGCTGATGTGAACAAGTGGTCCGACATCCACTGGCTGCCCCAATTCTTCTAATGCCTCGCGTCGCAAACAAGCGGACGTCCCCTCGCCCCACTCCAAGCCCCCTCCAGGGAACTTCATGACGCCGCCCATGGGTAGCCGTTCATAAGACACCAGCACCTCCTTGCCCCCATCTTGAGAATCACGTTCAACAATCATGTACACCCGAACATTAAACCGACCTTTTCGATTCAGCATTTTCGTAGCACGTACCATTTCCCGTTTTCCAGGAGGACCTGGAATGCGACGAACCAAAAATCCAGCCTCTTCCATCGCTCTGCGAACTTCACCCTTGGCGCAATAAGTGACGAGTTGTCCGCCAAGCTTCAGGGCGAGACGCATTCGATCCATGGCAGGAGTGGTCCAAAGTTCAGGCTGTGCGGCAGGAGCAAAAGCGTCAAACATCACCAAGTCATAAATCTGCTCCACTTGGTCCATCTCAAAAAGACCTGTTTCAATTCTTTCAAATGTCATCCACTCATCCTGCCAGGCGCCCACCTCGTGCATGGTTCGCCAGATCTCTTCGGGAACATCGGTCAACGATGCGTAGTCCAAAGAAGACACTTCTTCCCAGGACAGGGGACTGGGCTCCAAACTGTGGATGACCACATGACGCTCTGCCTTCTTGGCGCGCGACCACACGTCGAGGACATTCAAACCAGTACCAAATCCCACTTCCAACAC
>Ga0160422_10000466_pt1 | contig 24287 bp, 31 predicted proteins | sample Fk160mmetaG_FD_108192 | JGI IMG/M metagenome (GOLD analysis project Ga0160422, IMG submission 108192) | Marine microbial communities from the Central Pacific Ocean - Fk160115 60m metaG | ecosystem: Environmental > Aquatic > Marine > Oceanic > Photic zone | place: The Central Pacific Ocean...
GATTCAGCGATATTGGCTCCAAATAAAATATTGCCATTATCAAAAATTAATGATGAAACAAAGAAAATATGTTTAGATCTTATATACGACAAAAGAATTTTTGAAAATAATATATGTATATACGATCCTTTGGTAGAATTAACAAAAGCTTTCGAAGATTTATCTCTTAAGGATATAAATAAAATTGGAGAAAATAAAGATAATTTATCTCTCGAAGAAAAATTAAAAAATCATATAATCGACGGAGAAAAAATAGGATTAGAGGAATTATTAATTAAATCTCTAGAAAAATATAAACCCCTAGACATTATAAATACCTTTTTATTGGATGGAATGAAAGTTGTAGGAGATTTATTTGGATCTGGGCAAATGCAATTACCCTTTGTATTGCAGTCTGCAGAAACTATGAAGTTTGCAGTTTCAATATTAGAACCATTTATGGAAACTTCAGATAATTCTTCTTCAAAAGGAAAATTCTTAATAGCAACGGTAAAGGGTGATGTTCATGATATTGGAAAAAACCTAGTTGATATTATCCTTACTAATAATGGTTATGAAGTAATAAATTTAGGAATAAAGCAAGACGTTAATTCAATAATTGAAGCTCAAAATTTGCATAAAGCAGATTGCATTGCTATGAGCGGATTATTAGTAAAATCGACCGCATTTATGAAGGATAATTTAGAAGCATTTAATGAAGCAAATATTAAAGTACCCGTAATTCTTGGTGGGGCTGCACTTACACCAAAATTTGTTAATGAAGATTGTAGTCAAATTTATGAAGGAAAGATTCTTTATGGTAAGGATGCTTTTACTGATCTTAAATTTATGAATGAATATATGAAAAATAAGAAAATAGGAAATTGGTCTGATAATGCAGGTTTCATAAATAAAGAAGGTGTAAGTATAACCCTTGCTGAACCCAAAAAGGATATAAATAATAAAAAAAAATCAAATAAAAATTCAACTATTAATAAAATATCTAATAAAATCATTTCTACAAACAGATCATCATATGCAATTGAAGAGAAGCCAATAAAGCCACCATTCTGGGGATCAAAAGTATTAACGAGTGAAGCAATTAGAATCGAAGATTTATTATTTTATCTTGATAAGAAAGCTCTTTTTAGTGGACAATGGCAAATTAAAAAGAATAAAGATCAAACTGTTGAAGAATATAAGAATTACTTAGAAACTTATGCAGAATCATTACTAGATAAATGGATCAACATTATTTGCGATAAAAATTTGATTAAACCTCAAGCCGTTTATGGCTATTTTAAATGTGGTAGAAATGAAAACAGTATTGTTTTGTTTAAAGAAAATGAAATTGAAGAATTAGCAACATTTGAATTTCCAAGACAAATTTCTGGAAGTAAATTGTGTATTGCAGATTTTTATTGTGATCTTATTGAAGGAAAACCTAGAGATTGTTTTCCAATGCAAGCTGTTACAATGGGGGAAATTGCAAGTGAATATGCACAAGAATTATTCAATAGCAATAAATATAGTGATTATTTAATATTTCATGGTTTAGGAGTACAACTAGCTGAAGCCTTGGCAGAATTTATTCACGCAAAAATAAGAAATGAATGTGGGTACTCTGATTATAAAAATATATCAAATAAAGAAATACTTTCTCAAAAGTATAGAGGTTCTAGATATTCATTTGGCTATCCTGCTTGTCCTAAAGTCTCTGATTCACAAACTCAGTTATTATTACTTGATGCTGACCGTATAAATCTTACTATGGATGAATCTGAACAATTACATCCAGAACAAAGTACCACGGCTATAGTTTCTCTTCACTCAAAAGCTAAATATTTTAGTACTTAGTTTAATTTTTCTAAAACTAATTCCCTTCTAATAATTCTATTACCTCTTGTTGAAATTCTTCCATTAGCTCATTATCGCTTAAATCAATACCTTCACCTGCCGCATTTTGAACTAATTCGAGATAAAAGTTAGCACCATCACTTACAAGAAATTCCATAGCAGAATCTTCTTCATTTTCTTTGAAAGCTTCATATAGTGCTTTAAAAGCAATATCTTCGGTGAATTCCCAATCCATAAATTTAAGAATGCTTCTATAAAATTTTTACCTCTTCCCCCCCCATACTCGTCAACCATATTTAAAGAGAATGTCGTAGTATTTATTATTTATTTACTTTTTTTTATAATTAATAAAAATACTTTTTAAAGAATGGAAAAAAATGTTTTCGGAGAAAAGCTAGAGATTTGTAGCTGTAAACCTTTGACAGGTTGGTTTAGAGACGGATTTTGTAAATACGACTCATTTGATAGTGGGAACCATTCTATGTGTTGTGTAATGAATGATAACTTTTTAAATTACAGCAAGTGTCAAGGTAATGACTTAACCACTCCTATGCCAGAATATTCTTTCCCTGGTTTAAAAAATGGAGATCATTGGTGCATATGTTTAGAACGATGGAAAGAAGCTAAAGATGATGGATTAGCTCCTTTAGTTATATTAGAATCTACAAATATTATTGTCTTAAATTTTTTAACACTAAATGAGTTAAAAAAATATCAATTTATTACTAATAAATAAAAAATTGTTATTCTTATTTTTACAATATATGTTAATAATAATACTTTCTTGATAATTTCTAAATGAAGAAAGAAGTATATTGGGAAAAGGCTTTACAAAAAACAAAAATTTCAATAAATTCCAAAAGCTTATTTCCTTTAAGGACAACTAATATCACATCAAATATTTATAAAGGTAATGATTTTGTTATTCGTGAATTAGACATAACAAAATTTAAAAGAAATAATTTAATAGGACCCAAAAATAATCCATTCAAACCTTGGGATAAAATTCTAGAAATAGATTCTATTGGTAATGACCATCAATTAATTTTAAATAAATATCCAGTTCAACTTGGACATATATTATTAATCACAAATGAATGGAAAGAACAAAATGGATGGATAGATATAAAAGATTGGCAGGCTATTAAAAAAGTTAATAAAGATACAACTGGTTTATGGTTCTTTAATAGCGGACCATTAGCAGGAGCAAGTCAACCTCATAGGCATATTCAATTATTAAGAAGAAATAAATCAGAGTTATCTTGTCCGCGAGAAAAATGGATTCTAGATTTTAGTAATTTAAATTATACAAATGAGAAATTCTGTAAAAATATAATAATAAAGAAATTTTCGAAATCTTTAAATGAGGAAAATATTCATGAAATTTACAAAGAACTAACGTATAAATTAGGACTAGGGAATTGTAGGATTGATAAAAAACCAAAATATCCATATAATTTGATTTTTACAAATAATTGGATGGTTTTAATAAAAAGAAAAACGGATAACATACATGGTATAAGTATTAATGCTTTAGGTTTTGCAGGATATATATTAGTTACTAAAAGCTCTGATTTAACATATTTAAAAAAATATGGTCCAGAAAAGTTGTTAGAGAAATTATTATAAATATTACATTTGTTTATCTCTTTCAATTTGGCTTTCAAGAACTTCAATGGAAGCTAATACTGATGCTGTTTTACGTTCTAAAGAATCTTTAATATTATTAAGCATTTCTAACTTCATATTTTGAAAAAATTTTTTGGATTCTTTGGAGGACTTTGATGAACAGAAAAACATTTTTTTTTATCTTTCATCTCATGATAATTAATAAAAGTTTTAAAAGTGGAAACATTCATTTTTTTTTAGTCATAAATCAAAAATTATATTCTATACTTTCCAATCTGAGACTACGAATGAGTCTTAGTTTAAGTCTTATATGATATATATAAATCACAGAAAAATTAGAGATATTTTGACAGCAGCAAGAAATAAATCAGACGTACATCATACACCTTTAAAGATATTTTCTAATTAGTAAAAATTTAATACACTTATTAATAACTTATTATTTATATCTTATTTCTCATATAAGACTAATTATGAGTCTATATACAAATCTATTTTAAGACGTAAGAGACAAAATCTTCCTTTAACTATTTACCAAGAATTTGTCCTAATATTGTCCAAAAAATATCCTGCTTTATCAATCAATTGCTATTATTCAGTTTTTGAGGAAGAAGTACTGTCTTAAAGGCAGTACTTCATATAAAACACATAAAATATGCTTAAATTTAAAAATGAATATCAATTCAAAATTTAATTAACTCATAAACTTGTCTTCATATGGGGATAATAAATTATTTAAAAAGAAAAAGCATGATAATTGCATATCTTATTCTGGACTTATTTATAGACTTACTGTAAGTCTTATGTGATACGACATAGATTATTATTTATCTAATTTTAGCTGAATATTTTCTCTCGACATTCGAAATTATATTTGTATTTAATTCAGAAATATCTGAATCCTTTAAAGTTTTATTTTGATCTCTATATGAAAGTCTAAATGTGTAGCTAATATTATCTTTACCTAGTGATTTGTCAGAATAAATATCTACAAGATTTACTTCCTCTAAATATTTTTTCCCTAATTTCTTTATGAATAAAATTATTTCATTTACCAAATACTTTTTATTGAAAATTAAATTTATATCTCGTTCGATTTTTGGAACTGTTGGATAATTTATAAAAACAGGATTCCATTTATTCTTTCTTGTACATGCATCTGAAATATTTTTAAGTTTTATACTGAATAAATAAATATTTTTATTATAATTTTTTTCGATAAGATATTTTGGATGTATTTGACCAAAATAACCCGATTCCTTACCCTCAATGAAGAGTAATGCTGTCCTTCCTGGATGCATAAATTCATACTTTTCTGTAGTTTTATCAATTACTGATATTTTTAATGAATCTAAAGCTTCTCTAAGCTTTCCTCTTGCCGAAAAATAATTTAAAGACATTTCTTTTCCAGAATTATCCCAGGATTCAAATTTACTATTACCGCAGATAGCACCATTTATATATTCTTCTTCAACAAAGCTATTATTATGTTCATGAAAGATCTTACCGATTTCAAAAATCCAGCAATTATTTCTTCCAGAGTTGATATTTTGATTAACAATTTTTAAATGTTCCTCCCATAAATTATTTCTTAAACAACTGGTCTCTTTTAGTAGAGGATTACTTATTCTAATTCTTTTATTATTATCATTTGGTACCAATGAATAAGTTAAGACCTCGTTAAAACCCGAATGAATAAAACCCTGTCTAATTTTTCTTATTGAATTCTGTAAATTTGTTAATTTTCCTGGTGAGAGTGGTTTTGGGATATTTTCATCAAACAAATCATAACCAACTAATCGTGCAATTTCTTCAATTAAATCAATTTCTCTTGTTAGGTCCTGAGATCTATTAGAAATAACTTCAACATCCCATCCATAATTTTTATTTACTAAAGTGCAACCAATCAAATTAAGTTTATCTACTATTTCATTATCATTTAAATTTCTCTTAATAAAATTATTTGAATTATTTTGTGTACTTTTATTCTTTATTGGCCCTAATATCTTGTGAATACGATCTCTTCTTAATTTTATATACTTTAAATCATCCTCAGTATGACTTGTAGTAAATAATATTTGTCCTGAAATATTAAAAAAATCATTAAACAATTTGATGGCTCTTTTAACAGAAGGAACTGTATTTTTATTTGATATGCCTTTTTCAAAGCGACTACTTGATTCGGTTCTTAAACCTATTTCTTTAGATGATTTTCTGATATTTGAAGAATTAAATACTGCGGCCTCCAAGAATATAGAGGTAGTAGAATCAGTAACCGAGGTTTCAATACCACCTATTACGCCTGCAATTGCAATTGGTATATCTGCACATGTTATGACAGTTATATTTTTATTTAAATTATAGGTAATACCATTCAAGGCCTTAAGAGTTTCCCCTTCATTTGCGTCTCTTATACCAAAATCATTTTGCGATATACTTTTACCTATTAATTTTATTAATTTATCTTTATCAAATGCATGTAATGGTTGGCCTTGCTCTAAAAGAATATAATTTGTTATGTCTACAATTAAGTTAATAGATTTAATATCTGATTTCTCTAGTCTATCCTTAAGCCAATTTGGAGACATTTTTTGACCATCAACGTTATTGATAGTTGTTATTGAATAAAATAAATTATTATTAATTGACTTATTTTTTTCAAAATGAGGATGAAATTCTTTTATTGCTAAATTTTCTGAAATTTCAAGATTAGTAAGTTTAGTTTGGAGGAGTGCAGATACTTCTCTAGCTATACCAATCATAGACATTCCATCTGGCCTATTAGCAGTAATAGCTAATTCATATATAAAATCATTAAGTTCTAGTAATTCTGAAATTGGCATACCTAATTCCAATTTTTGAGAAATAGATTTTTCAACAATTGCTATCCCATCACTTTTATCTTCTAATCCAAGCTCTTCAAGAGAACAAATCATGCCTTCACTATTCACTCCTCTAATTTCACTTGCTTTTATAGTTAAATTAATTTTTTCTAAATAACTACCTATCGTCGCAACGTATACATAAATACCAGACCTAATATTATTTGCACCACAAATAATTTGTAACTTTTCAGAACCAATATCTACCTTGCATATAGATAATTTTTCAGAATTATTATGTTTTTCTGCTGTTAAAACTTTTCCTAAAACTATACCTTTAAATTTAGATGAAATATCAATTAATGATTCAACTTCAAAACCAGCAATAGATAATTTTTCTGATAGTTGTTCAGGTGATGTATTTATATCAACTAACTTTTTTAACCAATTTTGAGAAATTTTCATATTATTTTTTAATTTATTCTAAAAGATTTAAAAGGCACTTTCAAAATAGTTTGTTGAACCTGTACAATAGGAAATTATACATTAAGTATCATTAAAAATGGCAAAAAAGGGTACAAGGATAGTAGTAACACTTGAATGTACTGAGTGTCGAAGTACACCTGCATCTAAGATGCGTAAACCGGGTGTCTCAAGGTATACAACCGAAAAGAATCGTAGAAATACTACTGAAAGGTTAGAACTAAAAAAGTTCTGTCCACAGCTAAACAAAATGACAATTCACAAAGAAATTAAGTAAGGAAAATACAATGACTAATTCAATTTTCAAGAAACAACTATCCCCAATAAAACCTGGAGATCCCATAGACTATAAAGATGTTGAGTTATTAAAGAAATTTATAACTGAAAGAGGAAAAATCCTTCCAAGAAGAATGACTGGTCTCACTGCAAAGCAACAAAGAGATTTAACATTGGCTGTTAAAAGAGCAAGAATTGTTGCATTACTCCCATTTGTAAATCCAGAAGGTTAAAAGAAATACTTATTTGAAAGATTTATCTAATTTAAAGACTTTTATTATAGATTCTAAAAATCCTATTGAAATAGATGATGCTATTTCTTTAGAAATTAAAAATAATGTTAAAAATATTTGGGTACATGTAAGTTATCCATCAAGATTATTCGAGTTTAATTCAGAAATAGATAACTTTGCGAAAAAACGATCATCTAGCTTGTATCTTATAAATAAATGTATATCAATGTTTCCTAAAAATATAATTGAACAATCAAATTTAAAGAAAAATAAATTATCTGAAACCTTGAGTGCATGTATAGAACTAAATGAAAATGGTTCTATCAAAAACTATAAAATTATTGAGACACTTATCAGACCAAACTATGAATTTACATATGATGATGCAAATGAAATTTTAGAATTAGAACCTAAAGAGGAATATGAATTATTACTATTAAATAAATTACTTAATAAAAGTTTTAATTACAGAAAAAAGAAAGGTGCTATAACATTTAATAATGTTTATTCTAAGATTTTATATAATAATAAATCGATTTCATTTGAAACAATTGAAACTACGCAAGCTCATAAATTAGTATCTGAAGCTATGATTTTAATGGGAAATGTTACAAGTGATTATCTTAAAAAAAATAAAATTCCTGCACCATTTAGATCACAGAAGTTAAATTGTGATTCAAAAAATATCTTAGAAAGAAACTTTAATAGTCCAGTTAAATATATTATTCTTAAACAGTATATAGGAAAAAGTTTTATTTCTTTAAGATCTGACAAACATGAAACTCTTGGATTAGATTCTTATGTTCAATCAACATCACCTTTAAGAAGATATCTTGATCTATTAGTACAAAGACAAATATACTTAAATATAAATAATAAAGAGATTTTAAGCGAGGAAATTATTAATAAAGAAATTGATTTAAGTATTATAAAACAAAGGGAAAATAATAATATTGTTAAAGAAGATAGACTTTTTTATCTTAAATTATATTTTGAAAGAAATAAGAATAATATATACAAGATAATATTTATTAGATGGATTAATCATAAAAAAAATATTGCATTAGTATTCTTTACTGTATATAATTTAGAACTACTTATAAAGCTTTATATTTCTAAAGATACATTTACAAATAAAATTTATAAAATTGAATATATTTCTAATCAAAATTCAAATCTTTTAGAGTTTTCAAATTAACTTTGAATTAATTATTTGTTAATATTAAATAAAAAGATAAATAGATGAATTTTATTATCACTACACCATTATATTATGTTAATGACAAGCCTCACTTGGGTAGTGTATATACAACAATTATTTGTGATTCAATAGCAAGATATAAAAGATTAAGAGGAGAAAAAGTCCTTTTTATTACAGGAGTTGATGAACATGGTCTAAAAATTCAACGAACTGCTTTAAGTAATGGTGTTTTACCAAAAGAACATTGTGATGAAATTTCTAATATTTTTAAACAAAATTGGCTTAAATGGAATATTTCATTTAATAAATTCTTACGAACCACATCAAAAGATCATGAAAAAGTTGTGCATGAATTTTATAACAAAGTTAAAAAATCTAATGATATTTATATGGGAGAACAAAAAGGTTGGTACTGCGTTGGCTGCGAAGAGTTTAAAGATAATCCCGATAATTCACCCTCACAGAAATGTCCGATTCATAAAAAGAATCTAGAATGGAAAAATGAAACTAATTTATTCTTTCGCCTTTCTAAATATCAGAAAGTTATAGAGGAATTAATTCAAGATCCAGAATTTATTGAACCTAAAGAGAGAAGAAATGAAATTATTAATTTTGTCTCTAAAGGTTTAAAGGATTTTTCCATATCTAGAACTAATTTAAATTGGGGAATTAAGGTTCCTGATCATTTAAATCATACATTTTATGTTTGGTTCGATGCTCTTTTAGGATATATTAGTGCAATATCATCAGGTGATAAAAATCACTCTTTGGCTGAATCTATAAATTCTGGATGGCCAGCTAATCTTCATATTATTGGAAAAGATATTCTTAGATTTCATGCAATATATTGGCCTGCTATGCTTATCTCTGCCGGACTTAAACCTCCTAAAAAAATAATAGGACACGGTTTTTTAACGAGAGAGGGGCAAAAAATGGGTAAAAGTTTAGGTAATGTATTAGATCCAGAAATTCTATTCCAAAAATATGGTGAGGAATCAGTAAGGTGGTATTTACTCAAAGATATAATATTAGGCAGTGATGGTGATTTTCAAGATAGAAGATTTGTAGACATCATTAACAATGATTTAGCAAATACTATAGGAAATTTATTAAATAGAACATCTTCAATGTCTCGTAAATGGTTTAATAATAAAACACCTTCAATAGGTGAGAAAAATAATGGTGAAATTAGTGAATTAGCTAATATATCTATCAAAAATTATTTAACTTATTTTGATAAATATAAAATTGATAAAGCATCTAATGAAATATTAAACTTTGCTATTAATGTAAATCTATATCTAAATAAAAAAGAACCCTGGTCATTAATAAAGGATGATAATAACATTTATGAAGTGAAGTTGATTATATATAATGTATTAGAGGCGACAAGAATAATTGGTACCCTTTTAAAACCTATATTACCTCAATTCTCAGTTAAAATTCTAACTCAATTAGGAGAAAATGATATAAATAATAGAAATTGGGATGAAAATCTAAGGTGGGGATTACTGCTTGAAGCTAATGATTTACCTAAACCGACTCCAATTGTAGATAAATTAGATTATGAATAAATTATTTTATATATTAATAATTTTATCTTCATTTTTTATATCTAGTTGCAATATAAATACAAAAAAAATAAATAAAAATTTATTAATAATTGAAAAGTTTAATTTAAATCATTATTCTCAAGATGGAATTAAGCTTTATATGTTAGAAACTCCATATTCGGTATTTAATCAAACAGATCAAACTTATTTATTAAAACAAACTAATATTAAATTTTTTGAAAAAGAGGATGTTAAATATAGTGTTAATTCTGATAGTGCAAAATTACTCAATAATAAATTTTTAGAATTAATTGGAAACGTTGAGATAAATGATTTTAAATCTAATAAAACCATAATAAAATCTAATAAATTATTTTGGAATATTGATAATTCTGAATTTATATTAGAAGGCAATGTTACGCTATTAAATAATATTATAAATTTAAGTTCAAGCAAGGCTAGACTTGATAAAAAATCTGATACAGTAATATTTTATAATCCTGTTAAATATAATTATAAAGATGAAGATGGTATTAAAAAATATAGTATAAGCTCAGAAAATGCTCTCTATAATTTTTTAACAAAGGATGTTATATTCAAGTCAGAAAATGATAAAGTAAAATCTAAGTTAGTTTTCTAAAATTTATTTTCATTAAATAATACTAAAAGCTTTTTTGACCAGTTTATAATCCACTTTTCATCTGATTTTGTAAAACATCTAGATGACCAACCCCCAACTAAAATAAAGCACTGTTTATTTACAGGTATTACTAACACTGATGGGATATCTTTACAAAAATCATCAAATTCTTCACTCCCTGGATAAAATTTTGTATTAACTAAGGAGATAAACTTCTTTTCCTTTATAGATCTTAAACAAATATCTTTAGGAATAAAATTTTTTTTTGAAATTATTCCCCTTTTAAGAATATTTTTACCTTTATTATTAATTAAAATTGTTGCTGCAGCAGTAGATGTTAAAATCGCCTCAGACCCCCAAGCTAATTCATTAAGTAATGTTTTAGGAATAGTAGGGTCATATATAAAACCATTTTCACCTTTTAATTCAACCTTCTCTCCAGAGACAGGAGAAATTCTTTGAAATAACAAACCAATCAAAATAATTATTATTGAAGAAATTGCTGCTAAAACCTGAGCTCTTTCAATTTCAGGACTTATTTGGTTAATAGAAACAAAATTAATTAATTGCAATAAAAATAGAATTGAACCAATTATTATTAAATTTTTACCATTAAAGTTCATAAATCTATTAGAAATAAATTTTCAAGATTGTAAAATTCATTTTATTTAATTCAATTGCCACAAAACTTACAATAATAGTTTTAATATATACATGGTTTTAATTTATGAAATGAAAAAGTTCTTTAATAAAATACTTTCAATTATTTCTCTATTATTTTTTTTAACAGTTTCTCCTCTTCAGAGCTACGCATTAAATTTATCTACATATTTTAATCAATTTTTAGTTTCTCAACAGAAAACTGTTATTAATTATGAGAAAAGCCAACCTTCAGCTATCGATAATCCTGTTGTAGATCCAAATTTTAACGTTATGAGAACCACAGATATGGAGTCTTCATCTACAGCAACATATATAGTCATTGCTTTATTAGTTATAGCTTCAATTGTGCCATTAGCCACTTGGTATTTTTCAAAATCACGTACAAATTAAGGAAACAATAACTTAATGAGTTATGTAATTTTAGTAAGCGGTGGTATTAAGAGCGGGAAGAGCGAGTTTGCTGAATATCTAGCAAGCAAAGAAAAAAATGTAACTTATATAGCTTTATCTGAACGTCGTCCTGATGATCCTTTATGGCAAGAGAGAATCACTATTCATCAATCAAGAAGACCTAAAAGTTGGAAATTAATTGAAACTGAAAACTTGTTACCAATTATTAAAGGAGAAAAAGGTGTTTTACTTATAGACTCATTAGGAGGTTTTATTGTTAAAAGCTTAAAAAAAAAAGAGGAAGATTGGAAAAATTATTTAAATAATCTTTTGAATAGTTTATCTTCATACAAAAGTAAAATAATAATTGTTGGAGAACAAACTGGGTGGGGATTAGTTTCTGAATATGAAATAGGAAATATTTATACAGATAGATTAGGTACTTGTCTAAAGGAAATTACAAAGATTTCCAAAGAAAATTGGTTAACTATTAATGGTAAAGCTATAAAATTAGATAATATGTTTTTTGAAATACCTAAATAATATTGGAAATATCTTTATTTGAACCACGAATACCTCAAAACACTGGAAGTATTGCAAGAACATGTGCAGCATTTGATATAACTCTAAATTTAATTGAGCCTTTGGGCTTTAAGTTAGATGATAAATATCTGAAAAGAGCAGGATTGGATTACTGGCACTTAATGAAAATTGATAAATATCCAAATTTTGATATCTTTAGAGATTCAAAAAAAAATCAAAGAATAGTAGCATTTAGCAAAAAAAATGGTATTTATCTCCATGATTACAAATTTCAAAAAAGCGATATTCTCTTGTTTGGGAGAGAAGATAATGGACTGCCTAGGCAAATTATAGAGAAAAGTGAAGCCTTAATATCTATATATATGCCTAATAAAGCCTCAGAGTTTAATAACAATATTGGTGTAAGAAGTTTAAATCTTTCAGTGGCATGTGGCATTGGTTTATATGAGGCACATAAACAAATAAATAAAATATCTCATAAATAATACTGTCGATGATTTATATTATTAATATGTCTCGGTAGCTCAGCTGGTTAGAGCGGCGGATTCATAGCCCGCAGGTCGCGTGTTCAAGTCACGCTCGAGACATTCATTAAAAATAACAATATTATTATTTTTGTATTTATTTATTTTATTTTCCTATCGATTTATTAGTAAAAATAACACTCTTAAGGGAGTCACCATAATAGATTTCTGCAGATCGTATTAATAACCAACAAAGAAAATTATCAAAAGAAAATTTCATAATAGGATAGTGACTATTTTTATCTAAATATATTTTTATAAAATTGCAAATAAATTATCAAAATAAATTATAAACAAGTATATAAGAGCACATAGGTTTTATAAATTTTTTGAACCAGAAATTTTTAACAATATCTAAAAATACCAAAGAATTTAGTTATTTGCCTAACGAGCATATAGATAATAATAATAATTTAAAAAAGTAAATACTATTTCAAGAGTGTAACACTAAATCAAGAATAAGAAATATGTGTCACACTAATTTATTTCTTCCGAAATCGCTTTTTTAAACATGATTTTAAATCTTTTATATTCTAGAAATTCTTTAACTAAGTTAAATTCATTATCGTTAAGATTTTTATCTACTCCGCTTACATTGAGAGAATTATTTTTCATAACTCTTGCCTTTATTGCTTCCTTAACTAATATCCCTGTTACTTTTGACTGGCTTATATTCTCTGAAGCACAAATTTTATTAATTATATCTTGTACTTCAGTTGATGGTAGAAAGCCAATTCTCTTTCTCTGCGAAGGCATAAATACAAATAAAAGTGTAACACTTGCATATTTATAGTGTTGCACTATATTAGATATATGTCAATTGAATAGCATGGAACTTATAGCTTTGCCCTTTGCATTTCTACTTTGGTTATTAGCTTACGAAGCAAAACCGATAAGAAAAGATGAAATAGGTTTAATGTGGGAGGAGGAAAACCTTTATAAAAGAGTAAAGATAACTAATATTTTTAATGAAAATAATTAAGTTAGAAAATTTTCTAGTCAGCAAGTAGTTTTTTTAGTTCAAAATATTTATGCTCAAAATTTGCTAAACATTTGTTTTCATATTTAAAATTAAAATGTTTTTTTATTAAAACCAATTTTGTAATAGTTAATTCTTCAGAATAAAATTTTATGGGTTGTTTTCCATATAAATTATCTCCACTCATAATTTTCATTTTAAATTAATTATTAAAATAAATTAATTAGAGAAAAATCTGTATATTTTTATAGAGTTTTAATATTTGCTTCATAAAACACAAAAATATTCAAACCATTCAAATTTAATGTTTTTAACGAAACATAAGCCTATTCCTTGCTTAAGGAGCAAAAAGGGAATTCGATATCTTTTCCCTCACTAATCCTATGCAGCATTATCTCGTTACTAGCTTTATTTATACAACAGTCAAATTTTCTATTATAAATTTTTTCAAAATCCTTGATTTTCTTTTGTCTATTGGAATTCACTGCAAAATTATTACTTTTTAAATTTTATTCAAATCATATAAATAATTTAATTCCTTAAGATTTATTTTATATTCTTATACTTATAGTCCCAATTTAAATTCTCTTTTAAATCCTCAAAATTTTTTGAAACTTTAGCTATATTTGCAGCCTCAATTCTTTGATTTCTTGTAAACCTTTTAAAAATAAAATAAGTATTTAATAAATCAATATTTTTATTGATATCCATTTAATTCATTAATTAAATAACTTATCTTAAATATATCTACAAAAAGGATGTAAATATAAAATTTTATATTAAATAAAAATTGCATTTATTATTTTGCAAGATATTTAATAATTAATAAGCCTCAAATTTAAAAATAATCTCTTAATATTTATTTAATAATATAAGAATATGAAAAAAGAAAACCCAGAGCAATACATTTCAAAAGATGTAGCTCAAGAAATGATTGAAAGTGCACTGAGAAGACATAATAGAAGGTCTACAATAATATCAAGTATTCTTGGTTGGATCTTGATAGGTGGTTACTCTTTTGGACTTTTTCATGTAGTTCAAAATACTTAAAGTAAAATATTGAAAAATTTATCACCTATAGTGTTAAATTAGTAATTAGTTTGAAGAGAAGAATGAGAGTAATTTTAAAAAAGAACTTACAAGTTATAAAGAAATTTTATTCTAAGAAATCGAAGTTTTCAAACAATTATGATATTAACCCTATCAAAAATGAATTAAAAGAATGGATTGATGATGCCTTTAATGGAAATCAAGAAATCTGGACTTTACCTGATCTCACAAGAACTGAGAGATTAGAAAATTTTTGCAGATCTATTAAAAAAAAATTAAGCTAGTAACAAAAAATTATTAATTAAAACCCTATTTATTAATAAAAACATAAATACATTTTAGTAAGTTTTAATTTGAACAAGAATCTTTTAAAAATTTTAATAGATCTTTAAAACACTAACTTTTAAAAACAACCGAGTTATTTTGTAATCCAAATTATTTATCTATGTTTCTTTTAATAGGATATTTAACTAATTCTTTCTTTAAATTTCTCAGCAATTTTGAATAATTCATAATTGTAAATTTTTTTGTGAAAGATTGATGCCATTTCATAGAAATAAATTTAATAAATAACTTGCTAATTGAATAATTTTAAAATTATAATAAAAATTGTGGTTTATTACTACAGAAACATTATTTATTTAGGACATACAAAAACAATGACAACTAATGGAAGTTTAAGAGTAGGTCAAGAAGCTCCAGATTTTACTGCTACAGCTGTTTATGATCAGGAATTTAAAGATATTACCCTATCGAGTCTTCGTGGGAAATGGGTTGTTTTATTTTTTTATCCATTAGATTTTACATTTGTCTGTCCAACAGAAATCACCGCATTTAGTGATAGGTATTCAGATTTCTCTTCTATTAATACTGAAATCTTAGGGGTTTCTATAGATAGCAAACATTGCCATTTAGCATGGATTCAAACACCAAGAAATGAAGGAGGAATTGGAGACATTAATTATCCACTAGTATCTGATCTAAAAAGAGAAATATCACAAGCTTATAATGTTTTGAATGATGACGGAGAAGCTGATAGAGGCTTGTTTCTTATCAATCCTGAAGGTGTAGTTATGCATACGACTGTAAATAAGGCACCAGTTGGTAGAAATGTGGATGAGACCCTCAGAATATTACAAGGTTATCAATATGTTGCTAACAATCCTGATGAGGTATGCCCAGCTAATTGGACTCCAGGACAAAAAACAATGTTGGAGGACCCAAAGGGAAGTAAAGAATATTTTTCAGCCTTATAATTAGTTTAATTTTTAAATAATAATATTAAATATATAAAAATAAATTAGTACACCTAAATAAAAAATAATGATTTTGGATATATTTATAAATTCATTCTTTTTTGGATAAGGGATTGACCAATCACTTATATTATTTTTATACGTTATGAATGACCATATATAGAAAAATATTTCAAATATAAATAAGTACAAAATATTTAGTATATTTAGATTTTTAAATTGATATAAGGAATCATTTGAAATATATTTTGTAATTGCAATGTCAATTCCTAATAAATTTATAAAATAATTAGTCCAATTAATAAAACAAATAATAAAAAAGTTAAGCAAAAATAATTTCTTTATGATACTTTTTGTTTTATTAATTAATAAAAATATCATTAATAATAATAATATTAATAGCGTATCTTTATTATTAAAATAAATATTTAAATCTATTTGTGGACAAATATATTTTAATGAAAATATAAAATATTTAAATATCAATATTGATAAAATCAGCACAGTAAAAAAAATTAGATAAGAAGTAAATTTAATTTTCTTTATTTGATATTTATTTAGATTATATTTATAATCATAGAAGGTATTTAAAGAATTATTTAAAACAAGTATTGGAAATAAAAATCCACTAATATAATATAAAATTGTATAAAAAGAAAATTCAAATTTATTTAATAAGAATATATTTAGCCACTGATACTGCACTATTGGAAATAATGGTATAAGAAATATAAAAATAAGTGGGTAACTAAAGTTAATTTTATTAATCATGCATACTAGTTATCTAATCATAATTTCAAAAGATTTGCTGATAATTCCTTAAATCTGCAACCATCAATAGTCTCCTCATCAATTAATACTTCTACAATTTTTTCCAACATAGATCTATTTTTTTTTATTTTTAAAATAGCATTTTCTAGTGCCTCTTTTGAAATCCTTATTATTTGATTATCGATAATAGAAGATGTTTTATTAGCGATTACTGATTTATTCCTTAGTAGGCTATTACCTAGAAAAACTTCTTCATTATTTTGTTCTAAACAAACAGGTCCTATTACTGAGAAACCATATTTAGTAACCATTTCTTTAGCAATTTCAGTTGAATAATTTATATTATTTGCTGCGTATTGTGTGATTTCATTAATACCAAAAACAACAATTTCTGCAGCTCTTCCTGCTAAAGCAATTTCAATTTTTGAAAGTAATAATTTTTTAGATATTAATCCACTTGAGATAACATCATCATCAGGAGATATTTTTGTGTAACCACCAATAAATCCTGATCTGGGTAATATCGTTATCTTATCTATGGATTCTATACCATTATTTACGGCAGAGACTATTGCTTTTCCAACCTCATTATATGCACGTATTTTCTTTATTTTATTACTCACAACATTTGATGATCTTAACCCAAGTGTTATCTTCTCTAAAGCATTCTCTATATCTTCATTACTAATCTTTCCAGAAAAATTTCTCGCACAATGAATAGCACTTTCATTCATTAAATTTTCAAGATCTGCTCCAGAGAAACCTACTGTTCTTGAGGCCCAAAAATTCAAATCAACGTCATCTGAAAGGGGTTTACTTAAAGAGTGTACAGAAAGTATTTTGTTTCTACCTTGAATATCTGGTAATAAAACTTCAATTTTTCTATCAAAACGACCAGGCCTTAGCAATGCCGAGTCAAGGATATCCGGTCTATTTGTAGCGGCAAGAACGATAATTCCAGAGTTTTCAGAGAATCCGTCCAACTGTGTTAAAAGTTGATTTAAAGTTTGCTCTCTTTCATCGTTACCACCCCCAATACCTGAGCCTCTTTGCCTTCCAATTGAATCAATTTCGTCAATAAATATAATACAAGGAGAATTTTCTTTTGCCTTTTCAAATAAATCTCTCACTCTACTGGCACCTACTCCAACAAATAACTCAACAAATTCTGAAGCTGATATAGATAGGAATGGAACTCCAGATTCTCCAGCTATAGCTTTTGCTAATAATGTTTTCCCAGTACCAGGAGGGCCAATTAAAAGAACTCCTTTAGGAATTTTTGCTCCCAAATCATTTAGCCTTTTGGGATTTTTGAAAAAATTTATCATTTCTTTCAACTCTTCTGCTGCTTCAGGAACACCAGCAACATCATCAAATCTAGTATTAACATCTTCTATGGTAAAAAATTTTGCTTTGCTTTTTCCAAAGCCAAAAGCTTTAGAAGCTATCTTTGAAGTATTTTTAAGTATTAATATAAAACCAAAAATGAAAATCAATAAAAGGAAAAAAGTCGCTGCAGAATTAGCTAAAGAAGAATCTTTTCTGCTGTTATTTATAGTTAGATCTACATTATTTTCAGATGATTTTTCAATAATTAACTGATCATTATATAGAATAGGAATTTTTTCTTTCCTGCCATCTTTATATATAACATCAATCTCTCTTCTCCTAGGGTAAAAATATATAGAGTTAACTTTTCCAGAATCTAATTCTAATAGGAAATCAGAATAACTTTTATTTGATTTTGAATATGAAAATTTTGAGTTTAAAAACACTATTAGTTCTTTAAAAACATTTTATACAAAGCATATCGGTTCTAATTAAAAATTGATAGTAATAAAATGAATTACGTATATATTTTCTAGATTTCCAACCAAAGGTTATAATTAAAATTTATTGTTTATTTAAATATGGCTGTACCAAAGAAGAAGAAATCAAAAAGCAAAAGAAACCAAAGACATGCTGTATGGAAAGCTAAGGCATCAGATGCAGCTCAAAAAGCTCTTTCTTTAGGGAAGTCAATCTTAACGGGGAAAGCTCAAGGTTTTGTTTATCCTATTGATGAGGAAGAATCAGAAGATTGATATTATCAAGAGCCTAATTTAAATGCTTCAAGAATTAAGGCATATACAGCACCAATTCTTATTTTATCTAAAATCATCCATAATAAATATAAATTTGATTTTCTTAATGGTTTTGTTCTAATAATTAATTCAAATAAAATAATAATAACTGGAATCATTATTAACTCATTTTTTCCCTCAGATATAAATTTTGTTATAAAATTAGCAAATAAAAAATAACCAAAAAGTATTGATAATAAATTAAATGCTTTATCTTTCCAAGAAGAGCTTATAAAACCTAAAAATAATAAATTTAATGAATCAATAAAAACAGTAAATCTTGTTTTTTGCATTTTTAATAATTTTGTAGAAATTCCACTAAATATTCATAATTTATATAATCTTTTCTAAGTAATGGACCAGTTATTACCTTTGAATTTTTTTTTTCATTCCCTAAAGAATTTATTAGACATTTTAATTGTATTTCTTTATCAAAAAAAGTAGGAATATTTGATTGAACGCATATTGTAGGAATCTTGGCAGATAAAGATGATTTAACTCCAGGTATAGAATCTTCAAAAACAATTGAATTAGAGGGTTTTATTCTACTTAAATCAATAGCTTTTAAATATGGTAATGGGTGAGGCTTAAGATGATCGACATCTTCACTTGTTATAAAAAATTCAAAGGGATTTTTCTCTCCAAAAAGTTTATCTACCAATAAATTTACCTGTGTTCTTGAACTAGAAGTTACTATAAATTGCCTAATCTCTTTAGTCTTCAATTCATTAACTAATCTCATTACACCTTCTTTTAAAGTAACTGCACCATTTTTTATAAGAGATAAATAGTATCTTTGTTTTTCCAAATGTATCTTACTTATAAATTCTTTAGAAAAAGATTTATTTTTTTGATTTGCATAATATGCAACTCTATTTCTTCCACCATTAATCTTCAGTAGATCTATATATGTTTTTTCATCCCAATACCAATCAATACCTAATGCCTCAAAGGATCTATTAAATGCAGGTAGGTGAGCCTCTAATTCAGTATTTGCAATAGTGCCATCTAAATCCCAATAAACTCCTTCTAGATAAGACATTTAGGATTTAAACTTTTATCTTTTGTAAAAAATTAATGCAATGATCGCTGGTCCAGCAATTGCTACAACTGCTAATGGAATAAGTGTTGCCATGGTAGTAAAATAGTAATGTGATACTATTTTTGCAAAAAAACTACACAACTGTACCAATAAGTTACAAGATTGAATTAAATCATGAAATCATGGACATGTATAGAAAAATGTGGAGCATGCTGCCAGATAGACTTGAAATATAGAAAAAACCTTTCAAATATCCTAAGTAAAGAGGATATTGAACTTATTAAATCAATGACCCAGAAGGATGGATGGTGTAAATATCTAGATAAAAAAAATATGAAATGTACAATTTATGAAGATAGACCCCATTTTTGTAAAGTAAATTTATTCTCACAAAATTTCAAGGAATACAAAAAGAAGGGAGATAATTTTTTAATTAATTGTTGCAAAGAACATATAAGCTTCATTTACGGCAAAAAAAGTGATGAGATGAATAGATTTAAGCAGGAGATATTGAATTAATAACTATGGATAAAGATGATAAAAATATAGAAAAAGGTTTTTTATCAATCTTTTTAACAAGTTTTACTACAATTTTTATAGCTGAATTAGGTGATAAAACACAATTAGCAACTTTAATGTTGTCTGCTGAATCTGGTGAACCTTTGATTGTATTTCTAGGAAGTTCATTTGCTTTACTATGCTCTAGTATCGTAGGGGTTTTAATAGGAAAATGGATATCTACAAAAATCTCAAAAGAAAAGTTTGCTTTATTTACAGGAATATTAATGACATTAGTAAGTGCATGGATTGGTTATACTATTTTTAATATAGATTCTTGAAATGATTATTAATTTATTAATTTCCTCTTTCATAACTATATTTATTGCTGAACTTGGTGATAAAACACAATTAGCAACTCTTACACTGAGCGGAACATCAAAAAAACCTTTAGCAGTTTTTTTAGGTTCTGCCTCCGCTTTAATTCTTGCAAGTCTTGTAGGTGTTTTAGCAGGTGGTTCAATATCAACATTTATACCTGAGATTTATCTAAAACTTATCGCTTCTTTAACTTTTTTAATTATAGGTTCAAGATTAATATTTGATTATTTGAATAAATAAAAACATAGGACTTAGAATATTATCTATAACGATGATGTAAGATTATATTAATAGTTTCATTCAATAAAAGTAATTAATTTAAGTCTTTATGTTTAACACTTCACTTATTTTAGATAATATAGAAAAAGATGATGTTGTTGAATATAAAAAACTATGCAAGTTGTTAAAAATTTCAAAAAAGAAAGATAAGGACAAGTTAAATATTGCATTAGATGCCCTACAGAAACTAGAAATAATTAGAAAAAACGATAAGAATGAATTTGAAAATATCAAAGATAAAAATCATATTACTGCAAAAATTAGATGTAGTAGTAAAGGATATTGCTTTGCAGTAAGAGATAATTCTAATGAAGATATTTATATTAAAGAGAATTTACTAAATCATGCTTGGAACGGAGATAAAGTTCTTGTAAGAATTATTAAAGAGGGTATAAGAAGAAGATCTCCAGAGGGAGTAGTTGATTGCGTCTTAGATAGAGAAAATAAAATACTTTTGGCAAAAGTTGAAATCGTTAACGGTAAGGTATATGCATTACCAATTGATGATCGTATACTAGCTAAAATTATACTACCAACTAAAGATAAAAAATATTTATATAATTCCGAAATAAAAAATATAGTTAAAGTTCAAATTGACATTTTTCCCTTAGGGCAAGAAGAGGGTAAAGGGCATGTTGTTAATGAATTAAAATTAAATAATGATCACGATAATGATAGTGAATTTGTTTTATCAAAAAATAATCTCACCATTAAAGAAACAGAAGTAAATTTAGAAATTAATGATCCAGAAATTGATGAAAGGTTAGATTTAACATCTGAAAATGCATTCATGTTTAAAAGTTGGGAAAATAAAAAATCTCCATTACTTCCACTTATTCAAATAAATATTAATAAAGATAAAACTTCCAATCTTTGGATACATGTAAATTCAATTGCAGAGAGGATTAATTTTAATAATAAAAGTATAATGGAATATTTTAAAGATAATTATGTATCAATCCCATTAAAAGATAAATGGCATAATTATTTAGAGGAAAGTTTAATAAATAATGCAGATTTTAAAATTGGTGAGAAAAATAAAGCGATTAGTTTATGTATATCCTTATCAAAAGATAAAAAAATAATTGATTGGTCATTTTTTCTTACTTATGTAAAATGCTCAGCAATTATAGAGAGTAAATATTTGGAGGCTCTTAATAAAAGGAAGTCAAAATTAACAACAAAAATACTAGAACCTTACAAGAAATATCAAGAACAAATAAAATCAATAATTAGTGTCGCTAAAGAATTCCGTAATGATCAATTAAAAAAAGGAAAATATGAAATCCCTAGTGAAATAAATAAAATAAAGAGTTTAAATGAGTTTTATTATCATAAACCATGTGAATACTCAATTGATTATCTTGAGCCATTGAATTCATTGGATTCACAAACATATGTTTCGCCAATCTTATTCGAAGCTGATGCAATATGGTTTCAACATTCTAATAATTATAAATTAAAAAACATATCATATTTATCAGATAATTTAGATTATTTAAATGTAAATGAACTAATAAAAAATTCACAATTAATTGATAATAATTTTGAATTAGATGAAGAAGGTAATATTACATTAGAATCGCTACTTGATAACTGCAAAGATGATTATAAAAAAAGAATTTTAAATAAGTATCTCGTAAATAATGTAAATACTAATAAAGCATTAATTTCTCAATCACAAGAATCAGAGAATAAATATCTTTTTGCTAACTCCCCCTGGACTTTACCAACTAAAGATTTTATAAATCTTGCTAATCAATATAATATCTATTTGATGTTTAAAAATTCAAAAAGATATAAACACATAAATATTCTCAAAAAGGATTCTTGGAAAAAAGTAAATTCAAAAATATTTAATGCAGGTAGTCTTAAATCCTCTAATTTATTATTTGATCCCTCACTTTTAGAAAAATATAATACATTCAAAGAAAAAAGTAATTTATACCTCTCTAATTTTATAAGTTTAAAAAAAATTAGAGAAGCAGAAAAATTAATTGGAAAAGAGTTTAAAGGACTAATAATTACAGTTCAAAGTTACGGTTTGTTTGTAGAATTGCCTGATTTATTGATAGAAGGCTTAGTTCATGTAAGTACATTAAATGATGATTGGTACGAATATAGGTCTAGGCAAAATCTCCTAATAGGTAGAAAATCTAAAAATACTTTTTGTGTGGGAGATCTAATTGATATTAAAATCATAAAAGTTGACATATTAAAATATCAAATAGATCTAGAATTAATAAATCGATCTTAAAATGAATCAGTTATTTAGGAGTTTTAATTTTTTTATAAGAAAATTATTATGAATAATAAAACTAAAATTATTGCTTTTCTTATTTTTGTTATAGTAATTACTTTATCGATCTTTAATATAAAAAACCCTGAAAATACTAAATTTTATTTATTTACTACAAAAACAGAAAAACTATCCTTAGGAAATCTAATTACTTTATCATTTATATCCGGGTTTACATTTAGTTCCACTTTAACATTAATTTCAAAAAAAAATTCAAAAGAATTATTAGAGGATAATTACATTACCAATGAAGATTTTGATAATTATGAGGAAAACAATTTTAGTCAAAAATTTAAAACTGATCGACCTCCGGAAAGAGATATTAGAGAATCTCAACCTACAATATCTGTTAATTATAGATTTGTAGATCAAGATAATGATTCAAATACAAAAAACACTAAAAAAAGAATAAATAATCTCGCTAACGATCAAAATGATTGGTTAAATAGCGAGAATGAGTGGTGATTTCTGTTTAAAAATATAAGTAAAAACAAATTTTATATTTTATAATAATTAAAAATAATCGACTAAATGCAAGATAGTAAGAACCTAGATCATCATGATGAAGTTCCAAATAAAAATAGTAAAACTGAATCAATCGAGATAAAAGATAATGATCAAAAAACAAGATTAAATACTAGAAATCAAAATAGTAAAGAATTTGATTTTAAAAATAATCTAACTAATTTTATAAATAAAGAAAGTAACGAAATAATTAAAGATAAAACACTTGAAGAGAATAAGAAACCTGAAGTTAACTCTAAATTAAATTCAAATGAAGATGAAACTAAAAATAATATTAATAAAGAAAGTAAC
>Ga0160422_10000468_pt1 | contig 24243 bp, 19 predicted proteins | sample Fk160mmetaG_FD_108192 | JGI IMG/M metagenome (GOLD analysis project Ga0160422, IMG submission 108192) | Marine microbial communities from the Central Pacific Ocean - Fk160115 60m metaG | ecosystem: Environmental > Aquatic > Marine > Oceanic > Photic zone | place: The Central Pacific Ocean...
AAGCTTTCGGCCAAGACGGCCCCAGCCAACCTCTATTTTCGGGCTGCCTCAGGAAATATCACCGTTGCTCCCGGTGGATTTATTGTTAATGGCGATCTCATGATTTCTACAAAAAGCAAGGCCACCATCGAGGCCAACGAGCTGCGACTTCCCGTTGAGTTCAAGAACGGCTCTGCAGAAATCGAACTGACCTACAAATGGGCCCAGTAAGTAGTCGGATCGGAAACAATCTTACAAACGAAACAATTTTTATGAAAACACCACCCGCTTTATTCAGGTTCAGCGCCACCCGCGCCTGCATCTCTTCCATGCTCGCTGCGACAGCCCTTGCCGCTGCAGCTCCCACCATGGAGGACTTTTATCTGCGCGAGGAGATTCCGCTGCCAGAAGGAGAGGTCATGGAGGGAGTCTCCATTGCAATCATCGATAACAAGCGCGTCGCACTGGCAACCCGCCGCGGCGACGTTTGGATCTGCGATGGCGCCTTCGGAGAGGACCTTAGCAAGGTGACCTGGAGCAAATTTGCCAGTGGACTGCACGAGCCTCTCGGAATGTCCCATAAGGATGGTTGGTTCACCTTCACCCAGCGCCCCGATGTCTCGCAGATGCGGGACAGCGACGGCGACGGTCGAGCCGACCAGTTTGTCACCGTCGCCGCTCCCTGGGGTATTAACGGGGACTACCACGAATACGCCTTTGGAACCCCTCCAGACAAGGATGGCAACGTCTGGGTGGTGCTCTGCCTTACGGGATCTTTCAATGCCAACTCTCCGTGGCGTGGCTGGTGCTTCCGCATCACTCCGGACGGAAAATCCATTCCTACCTGCTCAGGAATTCGCTCCCCGGGAGGAATAGGCTTCAACATGGAGGGCGATGTCTTTTACTGTGATAATCAGGGAACTTGGAATGGCTCCTCCTCACTGAAGCATCTCAAACCCGGTGGATTTGTAGGTAATCCGAACGGTAACAAGTTCTGGGAGCAGGCGCCCAACATGGGGCCCAAGCCCGAAGACCCGAAGAGCGGGTCGCGAATCGAAACAGAGCGCAAGCGCATTCCCCAGCTTGTTCCAACCGCAGTCTGGCTTCCCCACGGCAAGCTCGGACAGTCCCCCACCGGGATCATTCCCGATCATACCAAGGGAGCCTTCGGCCCGTTTGCCGGTCAGGTTCTTGTGGGCGAGCAGACCCACTCTCAGGTACAGCGGGTATTTCTGGAAAAAATCAATGGCGTCTATCAGGGAGCCGCATTCCCATTTCTTGGTGGCTACCGCTCCGGCATCGTTCCCCTCAAGCTCGCGGACGACGGGTCCCTCTTTGTCGGAACGACAAACCGCGGCTGGGGCGCGCGGGGTGGGCTACCATTCAGCTTCGAGCGGACTCGCTGGAACGGTAAAATTCCTTTTGAAATTCACGAGATGAGAATCACCAAAGACGGCTTCGAGCTGACCTTTACCGAGGAGATCGACCCGAAGACCGCAGGAGACAAGGCTAGTTACTCAATGAGCTCTTGGACTTATGTTTACCAGAGTGGTTATGGCAGCCCGGAGGTGGACAAAACCGCTCAGGCTATTGAGTCTGTCACCGTAGGAGCCGATAAGAAGTCCGTCCGCCTCAAGGTCGCCAACCGGCAGGCGGGGCATTGCCACCATCTCAAGTCCGCAGGCGTCCGCAGCAAGGCCGGAGGGGAACTATGGCACCAGAATGCCTACTACACCATTAACGAGTTTCCCAAGTAAGCCGTAGTTGAGAGATGGAATTAGACCTCCGCGCCCTTCGGTCTGGCGAATGCTACAAGGTGCTGGCGAGTCTCGTGACCCCCAGGCCGATCGCGTGGATTACGACTGTAGATAAGGAGGGCGCGGTCAATGCCGCGCCCTTTTCATTTTTCAACTGTTTTGGTTCTAATCCTCCAATCGTGGCATTTGCTCCGGGAAACAAGGCGGTGGGTCTCCCGAAAGACACCGCCCGGAACATCCGGGAGAGCAGGGAATTCGTTGTCAACATGGCGGACGAAACGCTCGCGGACAAAATGGTCGCCACCTCTGCGAGTCTCCCCCATGGAGAATCAGAGCTGGTCCTCACGGGCCTGACGCCCGCAGGGTCGACGTCCATCGAGACTCCGCGCATTGCGGAAGCTCCAGTCTCATTCGAGTGTCAGGAATGGGCCACCCTTGAGATCGGATCCAACCGCATGGTCATCGGCACGGTTATCCACGCGCACATCCGGGACGGAATTCTCGATCCCGAAACCCTGCATCTCCTTCCAGACTCCTTCCTGCCGGTGGGGCGGATGGCTGCACCAGACTGGTATTGTCGAACCAGCAACCAATACGAAATCAAAAGGCCCGAATAGCGAATCGAGGCCAGCTCCTCTCCCATTGGGGTTCACAATGTCACAAGAAAGAGAACTATTTATTGAAGTCCGGGATCTTCACCAGCGATTCGGAAGGCAGCACATTCTTCGAGGGGTTGACCTTGAAGTTTACCGGGGAGAGACCCTCTGCCTGCTTGGCGGGTCTGGGGGGGGCAAGAGCGTGCTCATCAAGCATCTGTGCGGCCTTCTGCAGCCATGGAAAGGCTCTGTCCTGGTTGAAGGCGAGGACATTACCGGGCTCCCCGAACGTGCCCTTGGGGCCATCCGCCAGAAGGTCAGCATGATGTTCCAAGGCGGCGCCCTTTTTGACTCCCTGACCGTCGGTCAGAATATTGCCTTCCCCCTCCGCGAAGCAGGGCTCCGTGACCAGGGCGAAATTGATCTTCAGGTGAGGCGGGCATTGGAAATCGTGCATATGCAAGGACAGGAGAAGAAAATGCCCGCGGACCTCTCCGGGGGAATGCGCAAGAGGGTAGCGCTTGCCCGCGCGGTGGTAGAAAAACCAGTCTGCGTCCTCTACGATGAACCGCACGCGGGACTGGACCCGGTCACTTCTGGCTCGATCGACCATCTCATCAAGGGCCTCCAGAAAGAGCATAATATCACCAACATTGTGATTACTCACGAACTTCGAAGTGTGTTTAGAATTGCCGACCGGGTGGCCTTCATGAAGGAAGGCGTCATCTCCTGGCATGGGACCGCTGAGGAGTTACAGGCCTCTGAAACCCCGGAATTGGTCGATTTTGTCCGGGGATCTTCTGCAGCAAACGAGGGATAAGAAGAGCCTGCTCCCCGCATTGACACCAGCGGCAGAGCAGGGAAACATATAGGTATGGCTAATTCCCCAAAGCGACTCGAGACCCTCGTAGGGTTTTTCCTATTCGTGGGTCTCGCCATGCTCGGGGTGCTTATCATGCAATTCGGGCGCTTCGCGGACCGGTTCCGCGGGGTCTACTCTGTCACTGTCACCTTCAGCGATGCCTCGGGGTTAATCAAGGGAAGCCAGGTGAGACTCTCAGGCGCACAGGTGGGGCAGGTTGTGGAAGAGCCATCCCTGACAGATGAGGGCGAGATCGAAGTCGACGTGGTCATTCGAAAAAGCACCCCGAAGATCGACCGGAATTCTGTCTTCCAGGTTACCTCCCTCAGCATTCTCGGGGACAAGGCGATCACCATTTCTCCTCCTCGACCACCAGAGCAGAAATCCGGGACCTATATCAAGGATGGGGATTTCATCATTGGCTCGGAAGCCGGAGGGCTTGATGCACTCCAGACCGATGCTGAGCAGATCGCTTCCGATGCTGCGGCTCTCATCTCCCGGGGAAAAACGACTCTGACAAAGGTTGACAACGCTCTCGACGACCTGCGAACCGTATCGGGCCAGCTCTCCGAAAGTCTGGACAAGATCAACTCGGGTCTCATTACAGATGACAACATCGCCAAGTTTAGTCGCTCTCTGGAGAATCTTGACGGGGCGACAGAGTCCATCAGGGAGGCGAGTTCAGAGATCAAGCCCCTCATCGCCGGTGCTCAGAATGCGATGGCCAGTTTTGATAGCGCCGCAAAAGCCGCCGAAGGGACCTTTAGCCAGGCATCTTCGGAAATCAGCAAGCTGGGCCCAACCCTCCAGAAGGTCCCGGAGGCTGTCGATTCCATCTCGGAGGTCGCAACCGAAGCCCGCGGGGCACTCAACAGCGTTACTAAAAGCGAAGGCCTGCTCGGCTCTCTCGCCTATGATCGCGACATGAAAGGAGACGCCAAGACGTTCATGCGAAACCTTCGCCATTACGGAATCCTTCGCTACAAGGATGCAGAGACGCCGGAGGAAAACGACCCCCGCGACCGCTTTCGTGGGAAACGCCGTTAGCGACCAGGAGCGGCTCCCGGAAGCCATCGCTCCCCTAGCGCCAGACAGATCCCTTCCGCCTTTTGCAGCGTTTCCTCGTATTCCATCTCAGGATTCGAATCTGCTACAATACCTGCACCCACCCCACAAGACAGCCTCGCTCCTCGCCTTTCAAGAGTTCGAATCGCAATATTGAACTGGCTTTCTCCATTATACCCGAGGTAGCCAATTGCTCCGGTATACAGGCCCCGCGGCACGGTCTCGAGCTCCTCGATGATTTCCATGGCCCTCTTTTTTGGAGCACCCGTGATACTACCGCCAGGATAGCAGGCCTGGAGGGCGTCCAGTTGATCCGCTCCCTCCCGGAGCTGCCCGGTAACGGTTGACACCAGATGGTGAACCTGCTCGAGACGCTCGTGCTTGAGCATTTCGGTAACCGCGACCGTGCCGAATTCACAGACGCGGCCCAGATCGTTACGCTCAAGATCCGTGATCATCACGAGCTCCGCGATCTCCTTTTCACACGTCTGGAGCTCAAATGCGGACCTGCTATCCAGCTCCGGATCTGCAAACCGGGGGCGGGTTCCCTTTATCGGACGGGTTTCAACCGAGCGCCCATGCATGCTCAGGAAGGTCTCTGGCGAAGAAGAGAGTATCTCACGGTCTCCGGCAGAGAGATACGCCGCCATCGGAGCCGGAGAAACGTTGCGCAAGCGGTCATACAATGGGAAAAGGGATGTGGTGTCCGGGAGGTCGGCGCTGAATTGCTGGGAAAGGTTCACCTGATAAATGTCGCCACCGGCAATGTAGTCCTGAGCGCGACGAACGCGCCCGACGAACTGCTCACGGGTGAGATTGCTTTTCCAGGGGCCGGAAATTTCCACCTCTGGCAAGGGCGCGCTCTGCATATGTTCGCACAGGGACCCTACTTCAAACCAGCGGCCGGTTACATGGTTGTAGACCAGAAGATCGTCATAGAACCCGAAATGAAAGTCTCCGTTGTAGCCGATCCAACCGCAGGCCGCTCCGAGGGGAAACCCGCAATCAGGCCGCCTTACGGAGCGCTTTCGTATCTGTTCTCTGAGTTCCGCAACCTCGTCGATGGTTCCCTCCAGCTGGCCGCCGGGACACGCTCCTACGATGGAGAGAGCCTGGGGCCGGGCGAGGTTTCCGGAACTGTCAAAAAAAACAAGCCCCGGAAGATGACGAAGAGCGGCCGCTACCTCTGAGGGGCCGAGAGCAAGATCAATCTGGCGGAATTCCGGCGCTGGAACAAGATTGTGCGGCACTCCGGGGATACATACTGCGGTTTGCTCCCGCTTGCAAACCCCGCAACGACGGGATCCTGTCCTTGCTCCCCTCCAAGAAGGCCCGGGAGACCTCCCTGCATCGTCCTCTGGACTGGGGTCATTGACTCAGGTGGCCCACAAAGGTAGAATCGAGGCCTCCTGTCCTTGAATTCTCCGTCAACATATCCCCGCCTGAGTACCTTCCGGGTCGCTTGTTGGGCGCTGGTTCTCATCGCTTTCTTGGAGGTCGTTGCCGTGGGAATCGCCTTGGCGGTTCGCGCCAATTCCCCGGAGCCGCCAGTGGTCGTCGAGCGAGTCGTCACGGAATATCTCCCCTTGGACCAGCCGGCGGGAGATTTGTCCCTCTTGGCGCCGGACCCCGCCGCCAGCTCTCTGGCCGAGCCCGAGCCTGTCCCACGAGCACTCACCACCGTGGACGAAATGATCAGTAGCGAGATCGAACCCCTGGACGAGACCCCAACGCTAAAAACTCCTTTTATTGCGAATCCGGAAGTCGAAAGGCTGGTAGGACAGGCCCGGGAGGCGAGAGTCAGGGACGACATTGGTGCCGCAGTGCTCAAGCTCGAAGCCGCTGAGCAACTAGCCCCCGCGGAGCCCAATGTCCTATACCAATTCGCTGAGGTTTTTGGTGCAGTCGGACACTTTGACAAGGCCGCAGACTACTACCAGAAGGTATTTAACCTGGGTCCCATCAGGGCGGGAGCGTTGTATGAGCTGGCTTCTCAAAAGCTGAGTCTTGGGTTCAATCAAGCCGCAGGGATGGAAGGTAAAATGAGGCTCGGCCGTATTCGTCACTACAGCGATGAGGGTGCAGATGGCAGTAAGCGTGTAGTGCTGACCATCCCGACCCTTGCTGCTCCAGGACAGAAGGTCGACGAGAACAAGCTATCGATTCAGGTGACTTTTTATGACAAGCGCAACGGCAAGATCTATCAGGCCACCTCCGATAGCCATCTGAGCCACAGGTGGACCACTTCTCCTCTCGACTGGGGCGACAGTGGCGAAGAACTGCTCCAATACACTTATATTATCCCGCCAGGAGATTCGCGGGATCTCCACCTCCTCGGAGAGCGCGCTCATTTCGGACAGGTAGTTGAGATGCGATACGGCGGTGAATTAGTTGACCATCAGGCGTGGCCTAGGACTCTTGCGGAGCAACGAAACGTCCAGGAAGCGAGCCCTCTTTTTCTGCCCTCTGGCTTTCTGCCGGGACAAATTAACGAAGCCAATCCGCTCCTCCCTCCCCTTCCCCGGTAAACATATTTAGTTCTGCTAGCTAACAGCGAGGGTTGATTTTCATCTTGCTTGCGCACTGGCTACTTGCGACTTCTCCTGCTCAAGCCTAATAATCCGCACGAAATGTCCGAGCCGGAGCAACAGTGGTACTTCATCAGCGTCGTCAATCAGGAGCGGTATGGCCCATACAGTGCCGAGCAGCTCGAGGGTTTCGCGAAGAGTGGTTCAATCACAAAGGAAACAATGATCTGGACCGAAGCTCTGCAAAATCAGTGGATCCCGGCCAAAAATGTGGAGGGTCTTTTTCCCCCGGCAGAGGATGCCCCCGCGGCCCAGCCTGAACAGCCGGCCCGCCCCCAGCTTCTCACTGGCGCGCCGGCAAGCGCGCCCCGGCCCCTGGCGCAGGCTACTCCCCTTCGAGCTACGCCATTACAGGCTCGGCCGTTGCAGGCAGCGCCGCTGCAGGCACAGCCCGTCCAGCCCGTCCAGCCTGTCCAGCCTGTCCAGCCCGTTCAGCCTACACAACGAGTCGCACCTGGCATGATTCCTTCCTCCATGCCGGGCATCGCTCCGCCAGCTGCAACTGCGTTAGGCGCTGCCCAAACTTCCACGCAAGGGCTTGCCTCTGAATCCTCTGAAAAGAAAATCTTACCTGCTTTCCTGCTGTGCACCTTCGTGGGCGTCCTGGGTGTTCATCGTTTCTACGTTGGGAAAACGGGAAGTGGTCTCGCCCAAATTTTCACCTTGGGGGGCATGGGCATTTGGTCATTGATCGATTGGATCATGATTTTGTGTGGCTCCTTCAGAGATCGTAAGGGCAAGACTCTCAGCGAGTGGACCTAAAGTTGTCTGTAGGTTGGTTTCTGGGTGAGCTCTCTTAGAGCCCCGCTCCGGGCTCCGCCCATACCGAATCCAGCTTCAGAAGGCAGCCTGGCTCTTTGGCGTTGGAATGAGAGCTGTTTTGGTTGGGCCTTTCCTAGCGCATATCACGATCTCCGAGGAAAGGTTCCAGCAGGTTGTGCAGGTGTCGCATTGCGGGGACTTCGAGGTAGTTCCCTGTGAGTCGAGGGGTTTTCTCTGACCCCATTTCGTGCAGGGCCTGCAGCATGGCATAAACGTGATGTGCGTCCGCTGCTTTCACGGTCGCGGCGTCGGGCAACGCCTTCTCGATAAGCGGAATGGAGTCCTGATAGCCAAATCTCGCCATCGCCCCTGCGACTTCGGCCCTGACAGGCAGGGTTTCTTTTAAGAAGGGAAGAAGGTGGTGGGCCACCGTGGTGTCTCCGAGTCTCCCCAGGGCCCCTATCGCAGTGGCGCGGTCGACAAGTCCGGGCTCCTGAAGGAGACGGGCTATGTCCCAGGCAGCAGGCCGCGCAAGGGGTCCGAGATCCTTGAGGACAAGAACGGCCTCATCGAGCCGGTCCCCCGCTCTCGCGTCGCGCAAAAGCATCCTCAGCTCTGCCAGGGCGTGCGGGCCCAGCTTGGGCAACAGCGCTCTCACCCGTCTGCGATAGGTCTCATGTTCACCCTCGGGCGAGGTTCTTTGGAGAAGATATGAGCAGAGCACAATGGCCTGCTCCTCTGGGTTCTCTATGGCCAATGCGCTCTTCCACGTCCTGTGATCCTCCAGACCCTCTCGGATTTCCGCAAGCAATTGCTTTTCGGTCCGACAAAATCCCGAAGCGACGAGGCTGTAGGCAGGGCGGCCTGGGCCAACGTGCTCCTCAATCTGTTCATACCCGAAACATCGGCCGCTCTCTATCCACATCATGCCCGGGCTACCGGTTTCCCCCTGACCCATTACCTGCCACCGGGCCTGCTTTTTGATGAGAAAGCAGAGAAGGCGTTGCGACTTAAGGTGACGGGTCGTGGAGCCTTTTGATTTCGTTTCCGTTTCAACGATCGCCCTCCGATGATTCTCGAGGCCCGGAATATCAATCAGGGAACCTCGGTCTTTGAGCGCGGATGGCGCTCGAAGCCATCGCCTTACCATCACCTTGTTCACGCCTACTCTGTCGCCCATCACGATCGCATCAGCCTCAGCACACATCTCATGCGGCGACCATGTAGGCAGCCGCTCTGCGCAGAGTGGGGAGGCTATCAATCCCAGCGCAGGAAGGAGTAGGGCACGGATTCGCAGGGAGGCAGTCCCCGCATTCCTGAGCAAGGCCCAGCGCCCACCCTGCGCAGAGTAAATCCGGTTCCGCAGTTCCAGAGTCGAGGCCCATTCATCCTGACTGGTCTCTGCCATATGCGCCCGGGGACGACGATCCAGAGCCTCACACCAGCATGAGAGCCGGCTTCTCGATCAATTTTTTTACCTGTGACAAGAACTCGGCTCCAACCGCTCCATCAACCACCCGGTGATCACAGGAAAGACCGAGATTGATCCGTAATCCGGGAACAATTTCGTCCTCCAGCACGACCGGTTTTTCTACGATGCTCCCCACCGAGATGATGGCAGCCTGAGGCGGGTTGATGATCGCATCGAAGGACTCGATCCCGTAAGCACCAAGGTTTGACACTGTGATTGTGCCTCCGTCGAATTCATTTGGAAGGAGCTTTCCATCACGAGCTCTCATAGCGAGATCCTTGACCTCTTTTGAGATCTGGAGCAGCGACTTGGCGGCGGCATTCTTCACGACCGGGGTGACCAGCCCGTCTTCAACCGCGACCGCGACCGAAACTCCAATTTCTCCGAACTGATGAATGTGATCCCCATTGAAAGTCGCGTTGACGCTTGGAACCGCCTGCAGGGCACCAATCACAGCCTTGAGCACGAGATCGTTGATCGTGTATTTGTTCCCGTGAGTGGCCTCTGCCTGAATATTGATCTGGCGCCTGATTTCCATCAAGGGGGCGGCATCCGCCTCCGCGTGAAGGTAAAAATGGGGAATTGTTGTTTTTGAGGTCAGCAGGCGCTCGGCGATGATACGGCGGAGACTGGACAATTCGATGCGTTGGTCACCAGAGCCAAGGGCTGGCGCTGGCGCGGGGCTGGCTATCGGAGCTGGCGCTGAGGGCTTGGATGCTGGTGCGGGAACGACCTTGGACGCCTCCTCCGGGGCCGGAACGGGCACCGCCACCTGTGGCGCACCCCCTGCTGCAGCTTCAACGTCCTTCTTGACGATGCGGCCTCCGGGACCTGTGCCGGTCAGTTCCGCGAGATCTACTCCCAGCGCTGCAGCAACCTTACGAGCCAGAGGTGAAGCCTTGATGCGCCCGGACGATGGAGCGGCGGGCTCGGGATCTTCCGGTGCGCTCGGGGTCGGCACGGTCGGGGCAACTTCAGCGACTACAGGCTCGGGCTCCGCTGCTGACGTGGGCGGGGCAGGTTCGGGTTCCGACGCTGGCGCGGCCGGGGCAGGTTCGGGTTCCGCCGCTGGCGCGGCCGGAACAGAGTCCCCCTCTCCCTCATCCCGGAGAATCGCTAGGGTGGCGCCGATTTCAGCCTTTGCTCCCTCTTCGATGAGAATTTCTGAAAGGATTCCCTCGTCAAAGGCCTCCATCGCCATGGTGGCCTTGTCGGTTTCGATTTCAGCTATTTCGTCGCCTATCTCTACCTGGTCGCCAACACTCTTCAGCCAGCGCACTACGGTTCCTTCGGTCATGGTGTCCGAGAGCTTGGGCATTTCAATGTGCGTTGCCATGGGTCGATTTGGGAAGAAACTTGGCCTTAAAATCGTCCCGGTCAAGACCGGGGGGTAAGAGATTTGGTGAGAGGAGATCGGCCTCCAGGTTGAGATAAACCGGGAATTGATCGTGGCTGAAAGGAAACGGGCCCCCCGGTTAAGGAGAGCCCGAAGGTAAATCGTTCGTTTGCGGGGCTCAGTTCTCCTCCGGGGCGAGTTCTTTCATGGTTGGGATCAGGCCGACATGTGGTTCGCCGCTTGAGCCCTGACCCGTTGCCCTTTTCAGGACCCGGCTGCTCACGGTTCCGCCGCAATCCGAATCTACTGAATACCATGAAAAACTGGGAGTGCACTTGACGGCTTTCCGCACAGTCTTCACTACAGGCCGCCGGACCTTAACGGTTTCGCCCGTGCCCCCTTTTGCTCCAGCTTCCGCAATCACTTCTTCCTCGATCCACTCAACTTCCTCAATTTCCACATACTTCTTTGAAGAACATCCATTGCAGCTCAGGCCACAGGATGAGAAACTCAGTGCCAGAAACAGAATCGCCGGGATGAACGCCAAGGTTTTCATAGGAGCCCCGGATGCTAGGCCCCCGCGAAAATAGTGCAAACAGAATCTCCCAGGCATCGCCGCTCGTTGCTCACAGGTTTATTCTGGTACACGATTAAGTGTTCTTACCCTTGAAATCAGGCGATGGTGAGCACCTGTTCGACGACCCGACGCGCGTTCGGAAGCTGCTCATCCTCGATATGGTGCGAATAGATCGCAGGAGCATCGATGCTGCACACGCGTTTCACCGGGGCGTCGAGATGGTCAAATGCGTGCTCCTGGATCAGGGTCGCGATTTGGGAGGACACCCCATTGAAGGGCTTGGACTCATCGACGAGAACAGCCCGGTTCGTCTTCACGACAGATTCTATGATCGCATCTTGGTCGAGAGGCCGGATCGACCGGAGGTCGAGGACCTCCGCAGATATACCATGTGAGGATTGGAGCATCTCCGCAGCCTCTAGAGAGTGAAGCACGGAACGCCCATGCGCCACCAGTGTTACATCGCTCCCCTCTCTTTTGATGTCAGCTTTCCCCAGAGGAACTAAAAAATCACCCTCTCCTGCATCAGGAACCTCTCCCGAATTTCCATAGAGTTTGGTGTTCTCCATCACAAAAACAGGATCATTGTCGCGGATTGCAGACTTCATCAGCCCCTTGGCATCAGCAGGCGTCGCTGGAGCGCATACCTTCAGCCCAGGAAAGGCTGCGAATAATCCTTCCGGGCAATGCGAATGGGTGGCTCCGACATTAGTTCCCCCGTTAGCCGGCCCACGGACTACGATGGGGACATTGATTTTTCCGCCAGCCATGTAACGAACGCATCCGGCGTTGTTCACGAGCTGGTCAAAAGCAACGGAATGAAACGACCAGAACATGAGCTCCATTACCGGGCGAACACCAAGCATGGATGCGCCCACCCCCATCCCGATAAACCCGGCTTCCGAGATCGGGGTGTCCACAATTCTCTTGCTTCCCCACTTGTCCCAGAGGCCCTCGGTCACCTTGTAGGCACCGTTGTACTCTGCCACTTCTTCACCCATGATCACAACGTTTTCGTCGTGGGCGAGCTCTTCATCAAGGGCTTCGCGAAGCGCGTGTCTGTAGAGTAGTTCCCTCATTGTGTAGCCCTGTTTAGTCGTTGAAGAAGTGCCGTCCAGTGTTGCCCGCTTCGGTGTCCTCGTCCACTTCCCAGTATACGTCGTGGAGAATGTCGTCCACCGTCGGTGGCGCAGAGTTCTCGGCGAACTTGATTGCTTGTGCGGTTTCCTTGGTTGCCTCCTTTTCAAGAGCCTTTGCTTCTTCCGCGGTGATGTGACCCTCCTCAATCAGGCGCCGTTCCCAGAGCCGAATCGGGTCATGATAGGTTTTGTATCGCTCAATCTCGTCCGGGGTTCTGTATTTATCGGCATTGGCGTCGGCTACGGAGTGCCCGTAATAACGATAGGTCTGGATCTCGAGCAGACTGGGACGATGCTCCTTGCGAGCTCTTTCCATAGCAATGTGGGTCTTTGCCCTGACCTCATAAAGGTCCTCTCCATTGACCAGGTCCCACGCCATGTTGTATCCCTCAGCTCGCTGGGCGAGGCAGTCACGATAGGCGCTGGATCTCGTCTGTGAGGTTCCCATAGAGTAGCCGTTGTTCTCGATGATGTAGACGATGGGTATTTCAAAGAGAGAGGCGAGGTTGAGTGATTCGTGAAACGCCCCCTGGTTGATAGCCCCATCGCCGAGAAAACAGACCGCACATCCAGAGAGGCCTTGATACTTCAGAGCATAACCGAGTCCCAGACCAAGCGGGGTCTGGCCCGCAACAATGCCATGGCCCCCCCAGAAGTTTTTGTCGGGCGCAAAGAAGTGCATCGAGCCGCCTTTGCCCTTTGAGCATCCGGTGGCCTTGCCGAAGAGTTCGGCCATGCATTCATCCATGCTCATTCCCATCGCCAGAGCATGACCGTGATCACGGTAGGCGGTAATCACATGATCATTGTCGCCCATGAGAGAGACTGCCCCCACAGCTACCGACTCCTGTCCGATGTAAAGGTGGAGGAATCCGCCCATCTTGTCCTTCTGATATTGTCCGAGGGCAAGGTGCTCGAAACGGCGGATGCGAACCATCGTCCGGTAAAAATCAATCTTGTCCTGCGGGGTGAGGTCCCGGTTCACCGGCGAACTAGAAAAATCCATCGCTGCGAATGGTGGCTCTGCCGAAGGGTCTTGCATGGTGTTTGCTCCTGCGGGTGCATACCTCTCAGGCGCACCCCGGGCAAGAGTTAAGGTCCCCGCGACCTGCTTCACCAGCTCTCGTTCGCGGTGGCACCTTCGGGTGATTTCCTCCCGATAACGCCAAAACGCCGCTGTCCGAGAAGAAAAAGAGGGGTAAATAGGCCACTAGCGACCAGCTGGCCCTTCAGGAACATCCAAGCTGGGACATACCCGGGTAGCCCAATGGTCTGAGATTGCATCCACCCCTGCCACGTTTTTGCATACTGCTGTGACAGAAGCCAGGAGCCCGTATTCGCGACAACATAGAAGCCTAGAGCCGCCAGAAGCGCCCCGCCTGTCAGATGGAGCATGGATTTATTTCGGAACAGGGCCCCAATCCAAAATGTAACTACCAGACTCGCAATGATGACAAGGGCTTGCAGGCTTAGCTCGTAGCCTTGGGTATAATTAATGAGAAAGTAGGAGAGGGTCCATGCAACTGCAGGAAGCCAGATCCATCGGCTCGCCATGGATGCTGCCACGCAAAAAAACAGTGGTGGCAAAGGGCTGAATCCTGGGAGCAAACCCTCCAGCCTAGGGGCGGCCCAACTGAACACAACGAGCAAAGCGATGAGAAGGATGGCGGGGAAAATTTGCTTCACTGGGGTGGTATCTATACCGGTTGCGGTTGGTCTGCACGTAAATTAGATAACACCAGTGGTGTAATCAGAGGGTTCGAGAAGTTATCAAGATTGCTGGTAGGTACTATTCTTTTGGAACCTCATTGATTCTTCTTCTTAAGGAGGCGAATAACTCCTTGGGAAGCGTGTTCCTCACATCATTTACCGACGTTCCACTGGAAGAATAAGGCGCGAATAAAGCAGGGCAGCAGTGCCCGATTAATCATAGATTATTACTATTCCCATTCATGCTCATTTCGTTCCCATCATTCGCTCAAGATCTTACCATGTTTTCCACCGTTCTTGCCCGGAGCGGACGATGGGGTTAACGGTTTGTTGTGAACGACAGTGAATATATGCGCCGGGCACTGGCTTTGGCAGAGCGGGGCCTGGGATTAACCAGCCCCAATCCGGCGGTTGGCGCCGTTGTCGTAAGAGATGGAGTAGAGATAGGGGGCGGCTGGCACCACGGCCCCGGCCAACCCCATGCGGAAATTGAGGCCATGGGGGATGCGATCAAACGGCACGGTGAAGGCGCCATGCGTGGCGCAACCATTTATATCACTCTGGAACCGTGCTCCACTCACGGGCGGACGGGTCCGTGCACTTCGGCGCTGATACGCGCGGGAGTCGCGAGGGTTGTCATAGGCGCCAGTGACCCGAACCCGAGCAACGGCGGCAAGGCCGCAGCCCTCCTTTCTGAAGCGGGGATCGAGGTAGTTGAGGGGATAGAGGAGTCGAGGTGCGAGTCGTTGCTGCGGGCGTTCAGCAAGGTCCAGCGCAGCGGCCTTCCGTGGGTGATTATCAAAAGCGCTTTTGGGATAGACGCGAAGGTGACAAGGCCGCCGGCGGAAGCCCAGTGGTTGAGTTGCGAGCGCTCGCGAGTTGAGGTTCATGATCTTCGCGCGGAGGTAGATGCCATCATAACGAGTGGACAAACGGTCCGCGCGGACAACCCCCGCCTCACGATCAGGGCGCCTTCTACTCCGGTGCACAAGGAACAACCACTGAGAGTTATCTTGACATCAAGAAATAATGGCGTTCCGGAGGATTCTCACATTCTTACTGATGAATTCCGCGACCGCACCCTGATTTACAAAGCCAGACGCATCGAGTGCGTCCTGCGGGATCTCGCATCAGAGCATGGCGTGCTCAGCGTCATGGTAGAGGCCGGCGGCTCCATGGTGGGACAGTTCCTGGATGAGGGATGGGCCGATGAGGTCGTTTTTTATCTCGCCCCACTGCTTACGGGGGGCACGATCCCGGCGGTTGGCGGCGAGGGTGTCTCGAGTTTGGCGACTCGTATCAAAATGGGCACCTGCTCATTCAAACGATTTGAAAACGATGTTCGGCTCCGGGCGGAGATCCGCAGATCCGCAGGGCCGTGACGGGACGATTCAACAAGGAGCCGGTTGGACAACACCCAAATACTATGAACATAGTATTATGGCCTAGCGGTGGTTGAAGAAGCCGAGGGCGGTAGCCAGAGGGCAGATGCAAGAGCGGGCAAGCCGGGTGTTGGTAAGGCCAAAATCAAACGGGAGCCCGTTCCAAGGCTACTCTTTGGCCGACGCTTCGCGCCTCGTTTTTTCCAGCCAAATGGAAAGAATGGCAATGTCAGCAGGGGTAATGCCACTAATTCTCGCGGCTTGGCCAAGGGTTTGGGGACGAATTTCGCTGAGGCGCTGCCGGGCTTCGCTCTTGAGGCCCTTGAGTGCGTGGTAGTCGAGGACGGGAGGAAGCTCGCGAGCTTCCTGGCGCAGCATGCGGTCTACCTGCTGGCTCTGGCGGAGAATGTGGCCCTCGTATTTAAAGTCGGTTTCGATCAGGGGCCACAATTCCACGGGGAACTTCCCAAGAAGCTCAGGAGGAAGCATTTTCCAAGAGTTGTCCTCGCGTCGAAACCAATGGTCCAACTTAATTCCATCATGGGAAGTCTCCCTGATCAGGGTTGCAGCGGCGTCAAGAGTTTTGAGTTTCTCGGAAGTTCGCTGGCTGCGAAGTGCACAAGAAAGGCCCAGGGAGCTGGCGAGGGGCCCAAGACGCTGGTCCGCGTTGTCCTGCCGAAGCAGAAGGCGGTACTCCGCCCGGCTCGTGAACATGCGGTAAGGCTCCGTGCAGCCCTTGGTGACAAGGTCATCGACCATGACCCCGAGGTAAGCCTGGCTTCTAGAAAGGACGAGGGGCTGGGCTCCCCGAGCCTTGAGGGCGGCGTTGGTGCCGGCGAGCAGGCCTTGGCCTGCCGCCTCTTCGTAACCAGAGGTGCCATTGATCTGGCCTGCAAAATATAACCCCTCGACAATCTTCGTTTCGAGGGTGGGTGCTAGCTGAGTCGGCGGACAATAGTCGTATTCGACTGCGTAGCCGGGACGGATGATGTCGGCATTTTCCAACCCTGCGATCGTGCGGATGAACGACAATTGCACTTCGTATGGAAGGGAGGTAGAGACTCCGTTAACATAATATTCCCGGGTGTGTCGTCCTTCAGGCTCGAGAAAGATCTGGTGGCGGGGCTTTTCCGCGAATTTGACGACCTTGTCTTCTATTGAGGGGCAGTATCGCGGGCCCAGGCCTTCAATTTGGCCCGAATACATAGGACTCTGGTCAAGATTTTCTCTAATCTCATCGTGGGTTTGGTCATTTGTCCACGTGATCCAACACGGCAATTGTTCCACGTGGAATGTTTTGTCGCCCCAAGCATTCAAGGTAAAGAGATCATCGCGGCCTCGGATAATGGTATTCGCGAGGTAGCTGAAGAGGGGTGGCGGATCGTCCCCGTCCTGCCGCTCGCACTTCGAAAAATCAACCGAGCGGGCATTGAGGCGGCATGGAGTTCCGGTTTTAAAGCGGGCGACCTCGAATCCGAGGTCGAGTAAGGAGTCGCTGATAGTGGAAGTTCCATCACCCATGCGGCCTCCTTGCTCATTGCGCCGACCGACGTGCATGAGGCCGCGCATGAAGGTTCCTGCGCTCAGGACTACTGAATTTGCCCGGAGCTCAAACTGGAGGTTGGTCTGGACTCCCTGGATCATGGAGCCTTTCACCAGAAGGCGGGCGGCATTGCCCTGGTGGAGATCAATGCCCTCGGTCGACTCGAGGATGTGCTTCATTCGGAACTGGTAGGCCTTCTTGTCGCATTGGGCTCGGGGAGCACGGACGCTGGGTCCCTTTCCCTTGTTAAGGAGCCGCCATTGGATGGCGGTAGCGTCGGTGTTCAAGCCGATGGCCCCGCCGAGGGCGTCGATTTCACGAACCATGTGGCCTTTGCCAAGGCCGCCAATCGCTGGGTTGCAGCTCATCTGGCCAATGGTATCAAGGTTCTGTGTCAGGACCGCGACCTCGCAGCCGAGGCGGGCCGCCGCCAGGGCGGCCTCGACGCCAGCATGGCCGGCGCCAATGACGAGAACGTCGTATTCTTTAGGATAAACAAACATGGGTGCGCCCGACGGGCTACGCGCTTCCTGCAGGGTAAACAATAGAGAAGGGAGTTCAAGGGCTGTGGTGGGCGCCGAACCTTTAGGAAGGCTGACCACTTGGACTCAAGAAAGTCGTTCCACGTGGAACAGTGAGGCGCATGGGCGAGCCGGCACCATCTGGCGACCAGCATAATGAGATCCAGAACCAGCTTATAATCAGTAGGTTGCGAGGCTTTTTGCTTGGCGTCGCACTACAGAGGAAAGAAGAAAGGGGCCCTAGTCTTGGACGAAGACGTGTTCCATCAGCCCGTTGTGCTCAAATGGGACTTGGCCACTCGGAGGAAGCGCTCTCGCGCCGCGGCATGCTCGACGAGTGGCGGAGGGTAATGGACTCCGAGGGTTACGCCTGCCTTTTCGAGAACGTCAGGGGGGGCGTCCCATGGGCGATAAATATATCGGTTTGGCAGGTGCTTTAGTTCTGGCACCCATCGCCTGACGTAGTTCCCGGCAGGATCAAACTTCGCTCCCTGTGTGATTGGATTGAAGACGCGGAAGTAGGGTTGCGCATCGCAGCCACAGCCAGCGGACCACTGCCAGCCAGCATTGTTCTGTGCCCAATCGCCATCCGTAAGGTATTTTAGGAAGTGGGACTCTCCGCGGCGATAATCGATGAGCAGGTGCTTACAGAGAAAGCTTGCGGTGATCATTCTCGCCCGGTTGTGAACAAACCCAGTCTCCAGCAGTTGACGCGCTCCGGCGTCGATAACCGGATATCCTGTTTGGCCGTTTTTCCAGGCTCGCCACTCCTCAGGATCGTTTCTCCATGGAAACCCCTTCCAGCTGGGCCGGAAGGGAACACGGAGTACCTCCGGCCGATCCCAGAGCGTCGAATAGGAAAAGTCCCTCCAGATTAATTCATTGAGGAAAGTCTCAGCCGACTCTCCTTGGCCTTTCACGTCCAACTCCTCAACGGACCTCCAGATTGTCCGCACCGACAGCGTACCGAACTTGATGTCAGCTGAGAGGCGGCTGGTGGCGGGCTCTCCCAGCTGATCGCGTCCCACGCAGTAGGTGCCTACGCGTTGCTCCAAGAAAAGCTTCAGGCGGGCCCGTGCTGCCGACTCACCTCCCACCTGTAAGTGCGGATTTCGAGAGATTCCCAGCGTCTCGAGGCAGGGAATTTCTTCATTATCTTTCATCGCTACGCTGGGAACGGCACCCAGGCCCTTCGGCTTGGGCAGAGGCTCGGAGATGCGTGCAGCCTTGCGCAAGGCTCGCGAAAACGGAGTGAAGACAGAATAAGGCGTCCCTTTGCCGGTGCGGAGGGTTCCGGGCGGGTGGAGTGTCTCTCCCTCATAAAGGGTCATCGGCACGGAGAGAGACTCGGCAATTCTGGCGTCACGGGTCCGCCCGAAAGGCTCTGTCCAACGGTGGGCAACAACCCGGGTGATGCCCCACCGCTTTACCAGTTCGGGCATCAAGGTGACGCTTGGCCCGGAGACGCAGATTAGTCTGCTTCCGAGAGACGCGAGATTGCTTGAAAGCTCACGGATGCTCTCGAGTAGAAACTGCATGCGATGGGGGAGCTTCCGGGCGCGGAGAGGGTGGAAGAAATATGGATCAAAAATAAAAAGGGGCACGATTTCCCCATCTTCCGCCGCCCTGAGAAGGGGCTCGTGGTCTGCGATTCTTAGGTCCTTGCCGCGGAACCAGACAAGTGTTCTATGCCTTTCTTTCATCGTCGTCTTCTCCTATGGGCAACTTTCCGAATCGCAGACCAACAGCGGCGCCGCGGTAATGGAAGGCTTCCCGAAGTTGCGCCGCGATAAACACGCGGTGAGCCAGGCGGCCAAGGAGGCCAAGGGGAGGGGCGTAGTAAACCCGATCCTCCATTATGGTATATCTTCCCTGGGCGCGAAAGTGGTGCTCATGCCACCACGAATAGTACGGGCCTCGCTCCTGGGAATCGACGAACACTTTTCCTTCCTCCCAGCGCTCGATTCGCGAGCGCCATCCTAGCTTGATTCCGGCTATCCGGAGGCGATATTCAATCGTGGCGCCTCGACCCATGGGCCCTTCCATGCGGTGGATCATGAAGCCGATTTTCGGGGGGGTAAGGAGCGCGAGGTTAGGAGGCTTGGAAAAGAAGGGGAATACCTCTGCCAACGGGGCGTCGACCATAACTCTCGTCTGCAGAAAGTACTTTGGAACCCTTGAACCGAGATAGTCAGGCTCATCGAGGGGGGGCGGGGTGGAAAGCCCGAGGGTCCCGATTGAGATACCGGACGGGACGAGGAGCTCCTTCAGGGCGCCCTCAATCGATTCATGACGGAAAGAAATTCCGCAGGCTGTCGCTTTTCGTGGATAGCATTTCTGTCCGGTAAGGAGAGCTTCGGCCGCTTGACCCAGAACGGTCTTCAGGGCGATCCGGGGGGTCGGAAAAAGGCTGGGTCGCCGAAGAGCCTGCCCGAGGGCTCTCGCGAGGACTCTCTGGGACACCGGAGCAGGCCCTACCACATTAAGCGGGCCTTCAATGGCGGAATTCTCCAGTGCTGAGATCATCAGGTTGACGCAGTCTTCAAGATGGATCCAAGGGATAAACTGGCGTCCGTGTCCCAGGGGTCCGCCGAGACCAACCTTGAACACCCGGAGCATAGCATCCAGAGCCCCGCCTCCCTGGCCGAGAACTATCCCAGTCCGGAGGCAAACGACCCGGGTGCTGGCGGAAGAGGCTTCGAGGGCGGCTCGCTCCCATTTCTGGCATAGCGATGCGAGAAAACCGTTGCCCGGACCGGAGCTTTCATCGAGCTCTTCATTGCCCCGGTCACCGTAAAAGCCGACCGCGCTGCCGGAGAGAAAGACGCGGGGTGCTTGGCCAGCGTTCTTGATTCCGGCTGCCAGTCTGGATGTCACCGAAACCCTGCTTGCAAGGAATGACTGCCGTCTCGCCCGGGTCCATCTTTTACCAAAGATGGGCTCACCTGCCAGATTTACCACGCCTTGACATCGGCTCAGGGCTTCGGAGAGGGAAGAGGCCCGGTCAGTGATCTGCAGAAGTTCGACTTCGTCGCCGAGGAGGGCTCGCGCACGCTCCTCACAGCGGACCCATCCTACTACTGTATGCCCTCTCCGCCGAAGGGCGAGCACGAGGGCCCGGCCGATGAATCCCGTGGCTCCTGTGACAAATACTTTCATGGATTGTCGCAACTTTACTATGACCGGTTTCCATTCAGCTTCAAATGGCAATGCACTGGTTGCCCGGCCAACGGATTGCATCTAGCGCAGAAAAAGTTGCTCAAGAGCCAGCCAGGAGTTCCGAGCGGTTGAACAGCGAAACGACCTGGATCCCCCGCTCTTCAAGAGCCTTCCTGCCCCCCTCCTCTCGATCGACGAGAACAAACGCAAAGAGAACGCGGCCCCCTTCCGATTCTATTGCGTCAATCGCGCGCAGGGTCGACCCGCCGGTGGTAATGACGTCGTCTACAACTACGACAGGATCACCGGTGGAAAAATTACCCTCGATTCGGCGCCCGGCGCCATATCCCTTGGCCTCTTTCCGCACGGTGAACACCTGGAGGAAACGGTCCGGCTGCTGCCGGGCGGACTCCATGCCGATGGCGAGGGAGATTGGATCGGCTCCAAGGGTCATTCCCCCAATTGCTGCCGCGGAAAGATTCTCGCGTTCTAACTGTTCCCGCACGCACGCCCATCCTGCTTCGCCGATCAGGCGGGCTCCCCGCGAATCAAAACTAGAAACCCTGCAATCAACGTAAAGATCGCTCTTTTGTCCAGAAGCGAGGGTGAATTCACCTGTGCGGACAGATTTTTCCATCAGGAGTTGCCTTAATTGCTCGCGGATGTCCTTGGCCATGTGTTTTGGTGTCCCCTTGGAAAGCAGAAAGAGGCTATGGTGGCGAGGGCGAAGTCCGCGTTCAGGAAGGAAAGCCTTGTCGGCCCCGAAGCACCCGGAGTCCGCCTCAGACCACAAAGCCCGTGTTCAACCCAATCCGGGGATCCGGAAATGAGGATCGCCCAAGTCAATAGCTTGACATCAAACAAATGCCGGGTGCCTCACCGACCAGTAGGAACGGGCCCTAAATACTAACCCGCCTCAATATTATACCCTTGTTGACTATAAACCAACCTGTTGGTTTTTATGAGGGTGTGCTCGATAGTTCTGGCTCACAGAGGTTTAGCTTGTTCACGGGCTAGCCCTGAGGATTGGAGTAAGGCGAGCGTCTCAGGCCATGATTAATTTCCTGCGGGGGAGGCTTCCGCCCCACGGGGCACCAGAATTTACTGCCCCCTGGAACCCTCTTTGAAAACACCATCGTGTTCTCGAACGAGCTCCGACCTGACGGGCAGGGAAACTGGGTGGTTAGACTCTACGGGCAGCTATCTGCCAATGGGATGGTGCTTGGTGAATTCGACGCGGGCTGCACTGGAATGAGGACTTATAACCCGCGCTTTTTGCCGCCTCGCGAAGAGATAGTCTCCGCCGGAAGCTTTGGGGGCCAGGGTGTCCGAGTTTATTGTGGATATATTGGGGGGCGCGGCGCGGTTTGGACAAACAGCAGGTCCCGGCGAGAGAGGGATCGGATTCGAACTTCGGCCCAGGGGTCTGGATCAAAATCGATGTCTCTGGCGATCGATCCGGCCTCATCCTCAGGGAATCCTGGTTCTCCGAGGGACGATTAACCCGCGACCCGGGCGACTCCGGATTTAGGGCTACCGCCTTGGATACCCGCTCGACCATCAGATTCGGATAGAACAGCTCTCTGGCGGACAGCTACTCAATCGTTGAGAGGGACAACCCCCGGGCTCATCTCGCCCCGAGGACCCGGTCCCGGGGGACGGGCCCTGTGGATCTTATTGCAAACTCTCACCGGAACCATCCCGGGATTGCCTGGCTGGATGGTCGCCGTCGATTTTTCGCTCACATTGCAGGTAGAGCGCCTCCCTTGTTCTTCGATCACTTGGAAGACCGACCGGGCACTTGGACAACCGTCGCCAAGGATGAGCGAGGCTCGAGGCGATGCGAGCTTGGAACGCCCTCGGGGACGAATGGGCCCTTAGCCGGATCCGGGGCGTCTGACCACGAGTGGACCACAAATAGCGGCGATGATGGTCCTGAGTCGGACATTGCCTAGCGCTCTCCGGCCGCAGACTTGAAAGACCCGTTGGATGCAGGCCTCCCCTTTCACGCATTCAGGGATGATGACGGCGTTGGTGACACCGTAACGGCTAGATTTCCCACCGCCTCCGATGAGGGCGCATTAAGGAAACCGGCGTCCTTGGAAATGGAGGAGCTAGAAGAAAACTAATTCAGGGGACTTACGTTCGTGCCGTGCGACCCTCTGGATCAGCGGAATATCGTAGAACTCCGTTTTCTGAACGATCACAGCGCCGACGTCTCCAAGGGCCTGACCGTTGACAACGTTTCGGTAGAAATGATCGAGCAGCGAGGCCGACATGCCTTCACATCAAGCCAATGACGACTCCCCCGAGGGCTCTGCCTTACTTTGCGCCCTTGATGCAGTCCGCGAGGACGCAAAGAGCGTAACCAGTTCCGTAGGCATAGTGATACTTATAGAGGGGATAGTCCCACCAACAGCCATTCTTTTCTTGCTTAGAAAGCATGATCTTCGCGTAATGCTGATAATAAACAGACCTGTCGGTTTCTGGCAGGAGCGCGACGCAGTCCATGGCGTAGTAGTGTCCGTAGAAGTAAAAGTAGCCGGAATTGGCAAAGTGAGTCGAATGGGGGCGCGGTCTTTTCCGTGCAATATCGACCCACCCGTTTCGAAGGATCAGCCGGTCCAGCCAGACCTTGATGATCTCGTCGGTAGGAGCAGGGTCCCCCCACACCCTCCGGGCGGCGTTGCATGCTGTCGAGCGGCACAGAGACCCGCCTGGCCTGTTGATACTATAGCGGGGTCTATACCGATGCCCGTTTGAGTAGACGTAGGCGAAGTCCGGAGTTTGCTGCCGCTTTAGAAATTCGATGCCGCGGGTAACTTCCTTGGGAGGAAGCCCCAGATCCATCACCTCTTTCCCCTTCCAGAGTGCCATCATGACCGTGGCGGTCGTGAAACTGGTTGGGATGCCGGTTGGCTTCCGAGTGGCCTCATCAAAATCGTAATAGCCCCATCCTCCGTTGACGTCCTCATAGCGCTGCAACCGTTGAACTTGTGTCTGAGCCAGGTTTTTCAAGAGGGATTGCTTTGCGTCATCGCCTTCTCGGTAGCGATACAGCTCGGCAAGGGCCTTGATCCCGTAGGAGTGGCCCCAGACATTATACATGGTATCAACCGTGCCCCTCCGAAGCCTCGGGAGCTCTTTCAGGAACCAAGCTTCCGCTCTCTCGATCGCGGAGACAGCCTCTGGACGCCGGTCTCCGGACCGGAGCAAACCTTCAAGGGCGAGACCGGTTGATCCCGCGCGAAAGGCGTGGTGGGCTCCGGGGATCGGAGCGGTGATGTTCAGGCCCTTGGTCATGGTGGCCGAGCCCCATGAGCCGTTCTTATTTTGGCTTGATATCAAGAAATCAACCCCGCGAGTGACCGACTTTTCGATCTCGGCCCTCGTGACGGGCTCAATATCAGGAAGCGGGGGCAGATCGGAGAGCCAGGGCTTGCTATCCGGCCCCTCTTCTTCCGCCGCGACGTTTTGAAAAAGCATGACCGATGCGCTGGCAGCCAGTGCGCTGAGGACAAGTATTCGTATCATAATATTCATTTCGGTTCCCTGCTGTTACTTGGAGGCGGGCTCCTCCGGGGTAATGACAATCTGACCCTCGGCTAGGCCGGAAAGAACAACGATCATCCCGTTCGACTCTGCGCCGACTGTGACGGCGGCAGTCGATTCCTGGCCCTCCGGCCCTTTGACCCTGACAGTATATGTGCCATCGGCCTCCTCCTTCAGCGCCTTGACAGGCACCGCCAAGTTTTCGCCTTCGTCACCAGTCGTAATTTTTCCCTTCCCCTTCATT
>Ga0160422_10000469_pt1 | contig 24201 bp, 21 predicted proteins | sample Fk160mmetaG_FD_108192 | JGI IMG/M metagenome (GOLD analysis project Ga0160422, IMG submission 108192) | Marine microbial communities from the Central Pacific Ocean - Fk160115 60m metaG | ecosystem: Environmental > Aquatic > Marine > Oceanic > Photic zone | place: The Central Pacific Ocean...
AGGATCGCTGTTCAATGCGGTGACGGAGACCGCGGCGACCAGCAGCAGCCCCGCCGGCACGGAGTGGGCGCAAGGAACCACCGATGCGCTGGACGGCCTCACGTTCGAACCCTTAAAGGCCGCAGCCAACAACAACATGCGAAACATCCCCGGAACGGCCTTCGTTTTGCATCTTATCGATGAAGACATTTACATCGACGTGACATTTCTGACCTGGACCCCCGGAAATAGCGGGGGTGGCTTCAGCTATGAGCGCTCCACCCCGGATGAATAAGCGCTGAACAGGCCGAGAGGGTGTCTTCCCCCACGCTGGTGGTAGGATGGGGGCGGAGCCCCTGATGCCCATCACTGTTGGAATCATTCTCGCGCTTGCGTGCGGCCTCGCATGGGTCGCGGCTGACGGACTGCGCAAACAACTTGCGTCTCGATTTGACGCACTCGAACTTGCGGTGTGCCTTCACTGGCTGCAACTTCCATTCCTCGCCTTGTTGCTCACTGCGGCCATGCTGCTTCCCTCCGGCGAGTGGAGTGAACCCTTTACGTTCAACCTAAAACCCGGGTACTGGCTCCCAGCCCTGCCAACCATTGTGTGCAATGCACTTGCCAATGCCATGTTTGTTCGGGCCTTGCAGTTGTCGGACCTGAGCTTGTCCGTGCCCTATCTCTCACTGACCCCGGTCATGGCCATGATCACCGGCTTCTTTGTGGTTGGCGAGATCCCCAATACGCTCGGAATCATTGGTGTGATGACCATCGGTGTCGGCGCCTTGGTCCTGAACCCAGGCAAGAACGATGGCGGTCGTTTTCGTCCCATTCACACCCTCCTCAACGAACGCGGCAGCTTGGTCATGCTCGGTGTGGGCGCCCTGTGGAGCATCGCAGTCGCCTTTGACAAGGCCGCTGTTGCCCTGAGCTCACCCTTGACCCATGCAGGCATCCTCGCCATCACCGGCGGGATCATCCTCGAAGGGCTTCGTCGTCGCACACCCAGCAACGAATTCATGAAGCGGTTCCGCGGTGGTGTGGGTGCAGTGACAGTCACGACCGGAGCGATCACGCTCGCGATGTTCACGCAGCTGCTCGCCTACAAGTTCATCGAGGTGGCCTACGTCGAGGCAATCAAGCGGTCAATCGGTTTGGTCGGTTCAGTCATGGTTGGTTGGCTGATCTTCAAGGAGTCGAACATTGCCCAACGGATGACGGGAGTGTGCGTCATGGCCGTTGGCGTGTGCCTGATTCTGTTTGCGGCCACCTAAGCCTCCGTCGACAATGCAGGATGTCTTAGGCTTCGCTCCGTTCGCGAGAGAGCCGCCTCACATCGAGCCGATCTGAACCGTCCGATTTACGCGCCCCATCAGGTCAAGGAACGAGTCGAAGACCTGCTCACTCAGCTCGGTGAGTTGCGCGATGTGTTCCACGGTCTCGGCGCGAATCACATTCGGATCGATTCGCCCCTGAGTCGCCTCAATTTCAGCTTGATACACCGGCGTATTCAGCCACCGCTCCACCAACGCCGCATCGACCTCCATGTGAAACTGAAACCCATACACATTGGAGCCGTATCGAAACGCTTGATTTTCACAGGTTGGACTGGATGCCAAGTGCACCGCACCTTCTGGCAGCTCATAGGTGTCGCCATGCCACTCAAAGATGGGACGTGTGTCCACCAGATGTCCCATCACCGGGTCGGCTTTCCCGTCCTCGGTCAGTGAGACATTGTACCAACCGATCTCCTTCTCTGGATTCTTACGCACCGCAGCGCCGAGACTCTTCGCAATCAACTGAGCGCCGAGACAGATCCCCAAGATTGGGGCACCTTGAGCCATCATTTTCTGAATCAGGCGAACTTCGGTGTTGAGATGCGGGTACTCATCCGTCATATCGACGTTCATGGGTCCGCCCAAGATGATGAGTCCGTCATACTTTTCGGTATCCACTTCGGGCTCCGCACGTGGGTCCCGCCCAAAATTGACGTACCTCACCCGATAGCCGCCGCGGCGGAGAAGGGGATCTAGCGTGCCGAGGATCTCATAGGGCACATGCTGAAAGACAAGGACTTTCTTCACGCCTGTAGCTTACTCAGCCGCCTTTTTGTGCGCAACGGGTAGACGCCCCCGAGGGTTCATCTTTGATCAGCCGGTGAAGGCCTGCTCCCAGACGTACTCGCCGGGCCGAGAATTTGATCCCCGGTCGAACCCGAGCACATCGAGCAACTTCTGGGTGTCGTGAAGCATGGCAAGAGAACCGCAAATCATGATTCTGTCGGTTTCGCAATCAAAGGACGGGATCCCCAAGTCGCTAAAGAACTTGCCGTTTTCGATCAAGGTCGTAATTCGGCCTTCGTACTTGTATGGCTCTCGGGTCACACTGCCGTAATGGAACAGCTTCTTGGTGGCTTCCTCGCCGACAAGCGGACACTCCTTGGCTTCGTTGATTCGGTCGAACCCATAGGTCAGGTCCTTCACGAAGCGACAGGTATGCGTGAGATAGACCTCATCGAATTTGTCATAGACCTCGTCATCCCGAATCACCGACGCAAAGGGTGCGATACCGGTACCGGTCGAGAGCATAAACAAGCGCTTGCCGCGCGGCTTCAGGCCCCGGAGGGTGAGGGTGCCAACGGGACGGGCGCTCAAGATCACTTCATCACCAACCTTGACGTGCTGGAGTCGCGACGTCAGTTCCCCGTCTTGGATGATGATCGAGTAAAACTCCAGCTCTTCATCCCAGTAGGCACTGGCGATGGAATAGGCCCGCATAATGTGCCGGTCCTCGAGTTGCAGTCCGATCATCATGAACTGGCCACTCACGAACCTCAGCCCTTCTGGACGCGTAACCCGCAGTCGGAAATAGCTCTCAGTGTAGTGCTCAACGTGAGTGATCGTGACGGTAAAGGCAGGAGAAGCCACAGGAACCCCCTCTCAAAAGGCTGAATGGGCCGCGACTCTAACGAACGTGGCCGTGAATTACAAGACCTCGCCCATGGTGACTGGCCCCGTGAACTGCGGGGACACCGCCCTTTTTAACGAGCAGCGGTGACCCCGATCAGCCTTGTCGCTACAGGTTTCGGGTGATCTCTCGCCCAATGATCATGCGTTGGACCTGCGACGAGCCCTCGTAGATTTGCATGACCTTCGCCGCACGCATCAATCGGGCAACTGGGTACTCCTCTGAGTAGCCGTAGCCCCCGAAGACCTGCACTGCATCGGTGGTCACTTCCATCGCGGTATCGGCTGCAAAGCGCTTGGCGTGCGCTGCGCTCTCGGTGTTTCGGATTCCATTGTCAGCCTCCCAAGCGGTCTTCCACGTCAGCGCGCGGCTGGCTTCGATTTTGGTCTTCATGTCGGCCAGCATGAACTGAATCGCTTGGTGCTGATGCAACTTCTTCCCGAATGACTTCCGCTCGTTGGCGTACTGGATTGCGTGTTCGAAGGCGGACCGGCTGATGCCCGTTGCGTGAGCCGCAATGGCTGGGCGACTGAGGTCAAAGGCGGTCATCGCGTTGAACCATCCCTTGCCTTCAACACCGCCAACGAGGTTGGCGGCGGGCACCCTGACTTCTTCGAAGTTGACGGCACGCGTGTCGCTCGCGCGCTGACCCATGTTGGTCTCCTTCTTGCCGAGGCTGACACCGTTCCAGTCGGCTTCGACGATGAACGAACTCATGCCCTTGTACCCGGCTTCTTTGTCGGTGTACGCCAGAACGAAGAACCAATCGGCCTTTCCAGCCCCGGTGATCCACATTTTTGAGCCGTTGATGATGTAGTCATTGCCGTCTTTGACCGCCGTGGTCTTGATGCTTGCCACATCGCTTCCAGCCCCCGGTTCGGTGACCGCGTAAGAGGCAATCGAGGGGGTCTCCACCAACCGTCCGAGGTACTTCGCCTTCTGTTCCTCGGTTCCTCCGGTGATCACCGGGGCTGCAGTGAGGCCGTTGCTGTATGCAGCGGTCGCGAACCCCGGATCGCCCCACGCAAATTCTTCTTGGACGATCACCTCGTCCATAACGCTCATTCCCATGCCACCGTAGGCCTCAGGGATGTGGAGGTTCATCAGTCCCAGTTCATGGGCGGCAGCAATGGCCTCCATCGGAAACTCACTGTGCTCATCCCAGTGCTCTGCTTTGGGGCGCACATGGTCGGTGGCGAACGAACGCGCCAACTCACGCAGCATCTCTTGATCTTCTGAAATTCCAAAATTGACCATGGTCAATACTCCACGTCGTGTTCAAGGGAAAAAGGAACGAGTAGGTGACTACTTGCACGTCTCCGCTACATCGATCGCCAACAAAAGTCCAAGCGATTATGACTCTGAAAGTCAAATTCATTTAGGACATCCCATGAACACGAAACTATGGACTGCACTGTTTCTTGCTGGAACGGTGGTTTTGACCTCCTGTACCGACAAGGATGAAGCGACGGAAGACACCGCTGTGGCCGAAACACTGGAAGACACCGGTGAGGCGGCTGTGGACGGTATCCCGATCCCCGACCCGGGAGAGGAGTATGCGCCGAGTCGTTGGTACGACGATGGCGGGTACCACGGAACCCCTGAGACCGCTCAAAAAATGGGCATCGTTCTCGATGTTCCATCGTACGTGCAAGGCGGCATCGATCCGGAGACCGGCGGACACTTCTACGTGTTCAAGACCTTCGAGGATCAAACCGACTTCTCGGTGAGCCTGTACGACCGCTCTTCGAGCATTGAGTCCGTCCACATTCACGACGGTACCGGACTGGTGTTCGGGGAAGAAGTTCCCCCCGCTCAGGTCGTCAGCCCCACCCAGGTCCGCTGGGAGTTGGAAGGCGACACCGTGTATGTACTCGCGGTGTACAGCCCTGGCGGTGGCTTTTTCTGATGACGACTTGTCGCTCCGTGTGAGCGAAACCAACACCCCATTCATCCCCTTTTGAACACACCTCGTTGTGTGTGCACTCTTTTGGAGTTTTCCATGCGCCCCATTCTGTTGACCTTACTCACCCTGACCATCGCCTGCGGCGACGACAAAGACGACACCGGAACAGCCTTCACCCCAACCGCTGGAGAGTGGCGGTGGGATGGCAGCGAGTATCAGGTCGATACCTGCAACGCGGCCGATGCATGGGACACGGCCACAATTGACGCCACCCTTTGGGACCTCACGCTGACCGAGGATGGGTTCCAACTCGACAACGCAGCGTGGACAGCGGACCCCATCGAGTGCGTGCTGACCGGAACCGTCGCCGACTGCACATCGGAACTGATCAATGCAGCGGAATGGCCCGAAGACTCGGGCAACGAAGGCTCACCGGATGCCACGTACACAACGTCTGGCGTCATCACAGCCACCTTCAGCGACACCGAAGAGTCCAGCATTGAGTTGGCGAGCACCGTGACCTGCGCAGGCGCCGACTGCGATGCACACGCCGCCGCCGCCGATCGGGTGGTGCCCTGCGAAACCACGCTCGTGGGTCAGTTCATTCTCGCCAACTGAGGCGGATCAGAGCCCTGCAAACGCCCGACGATGGCCAAGCATCGCCGGGCGTTTTCCGTTGAACGGTCTGCCTACAGCGGCTCGATCAGCTCAAACATCACGCTCGGGCGTTCCGACTCGCCCCATGCCCCCGGGTCCAACGGCGCTGAAGCGCTTGGGCCCAACAGCGCCACCGAAAAGCCTCCCTGCTCCAGCATTGAGTCGGGAAAGGCGAAGCCGTACACGCCCGCCGCGTCGGTTTTGATGCTTTGAACCGCTCGGCAGTTGTCGGGCGCCCCTCCGGGGCCCCACACCTCCACAAGGGTGTAGGTGTGGCTCACCGCCAGATCGGGTGAGGTGCTGTAGGGGGTCAGCTTTACAAGGGACTCCGCCGATGTCCGTGTATTCCATGCACAGTGAACCGGTACGCCTTCACCAATGCCATCGTCGATGTGCCAACTGTAGAAGGGCTCAACCCCCACGGTGTGGGTGTGAAGCGAGGCCGCTCCCATCCCCCGAGCGTCCATCGCCGATCGCTCGATCTCCACGTCTTCTAAGTGAATCCTTCCACCCCGGATGTACAGGGGATGTGTCCGCGTGCAGTCGGAGCCGAGTTCATCGCAGAGCGGTGATGGCAGCGGACTCTGGTAGATGGCGATCCCCTTCGACCCGAGGGTGGTATCGATCCGAACGTTCTCTCCGGTGTTGTTCGTTCCATCAATTCGAAGGGCTTGGTGGAACCCGTGCGGCTCAAGGTGAATCCCGCTCGGCGGTATCAACCCATACTCCCGATCGCTGACCGTGCTGCCTGTGCCAAAGGAGACCAGATACAAACCCGAAGCATGCGTGTGGTACGCGCGGCGGGCCGCCGCACGAAAGCCCTCCTCCGACCAGTCGTGGTCGGTGATCCGCGGTCCATTGATGTACATCTTGAGCGCCCCAGCCGAATTGCAGGAATCAAATGTGGCGCCTTCGCCGCACTCCGGCGTCTCATGAAACATCTGGACCAACTCATGGCGCGGCGGACGCCCTGCCGGGTCGGTCCGGTTGTCCATCGTCCAGCGTGATTCGGTGAGGTGATGAAAGCCGCGTTCGGTCTGACTCCACAGGTCCGTGAGGTTCGCCGCCGTTGGGTCCGACCATGGGTCGAGATTTTGAACCGCCTGAACCGCCATCTCATCGGTGTACCCGCTGCCCGCGCCGGTTGACGCCATAAATTCCATCAATCGCGCATCGAGCTCATCCACGGCAAGGGCGAGGGATTCCAGCTCGGATGCGAGGTCATCGAACGATGCCCCATGCTCTTCCAAGGCCCCATCCAGTTCCTGCTCTAGGGCATCGATGGCGTCCTGCCAGTCACTCGACTCGCTCGACGGCTCAAGAGCCGAAACTGTCTGCTCTAAGGTCGTCAACTGTTGCCGCAATGCACTCACATCGGCCTCCGCAGTGGCGGAATCTCCACCGCAGGCAGATGCCATCAACAGACCTGCCCACACCCAAGGAATCGCCCGTACCATCGCTCAGCCTCCGGTCAATCGTGACCATTACACCATATCCAACAACCCCATCAGCGGTTGGAGCCCCACCCGCCCCATGCGATGATGATCGCGATGGATACAAACCTGCTGCCGGACTTTCGACTCAAATCCCACGCGACGGTTCTTCTGGGGCTCTGCGTTGCAACCGGATGCACCGATGAGTACGTCTTTCCCGACGATGCCACGATGATCGCCGTGGGCGACAGCTTTCTCAGCTGGCACAAAGAAGACGGCCTCTCCATACCTGAGGTGGCTGGACGGAACCGGAACGGAGTGATGGGCAATGCGGCTGAGCCTGGCGCCCACGTACTGGGCAGTGACGACTGGACCATTCCCAATCAATACGACTCCGGTCCGTGGGATTGGGTGGTGGTGAACGGCGGGGGTAACGACATCATGGACCGCTGCGACTGCCGGAATTGTGGGCGCGTGATGGACCGAATCATCTCACACGATGGTCAAACGGGAGCCCTTCGTCGACTCGTCGACCAAGCCGTAGAGGACGGGGCCATGGTCGCCATCGTTGGCTACATGAACTTGCTGCCTGCGGCCCAAGAGTCTCCGCAGTGCAACGACGAATTGGTCACACTTCGCGAACGAAAGCAGGCGATGGCGGACTCCATCATCGCCGCTATCTATGTCGATGCATCCGAGGCAATGGACGGCAGCAACGCTCGCCTGTACGACGACGACAACCTCCACCCTTCGGTCGCGGGAAGCCGGGCTGTGGGACGCATGCTTGCAGACGCCATGGCTACGGCAGAAGCAACCGGCGTTAACGAGTAAACAATGGCAGGGTCAGCGCCCAAAGTGGTGATGGGTCCACCCAAGGTATTCATGCTGTTCAGCCATGGCATCATCCCACGACATTCCGGACAGGACGCGCATCGAACGAATCACGCCCGCGTGGGTCACCACAGCGGTTTGAGGGCAGAACTCACCCGCCTCCACCCACGATCGAATTCGCTGATGAAACGCCGACAAGGACTCGCCACCGGGAGGTGATGCATGCTTCCAGTCGTCGCACCACGCTCGCCATCGAACCCGATCGTGTTGGTCAATTACATCGTACAGTCGGCCGTCCCACTCGCCAAAACTCATCTCCCGCAGGCGATCGGTAAGCGTCAGGTCGATTCCCCATTCAACGGCCAAGACTCGAGCCAAATCCGCGCATCTCGGCTGGTCCGAACTCACCACCCTCACCGGCTTGAAGGGGGCAGATACCACGGCGGTTCGAGCCGCTTCGTCCATGGTCATCGTGCACAGTGCGACCGCCTGACCCACGCACTTGCCTGCCCTGTCGATGGGTGGATGACGCAAGGTCCAGAAGTTCATGGCGCCGCCAAAACCATCAATATGCCCAGCTCACCCAGTTGCTGAAGCGCACCCATGAAGTCCCCGGTCAAGCCGCCGGCGCGGCGCTGCACATACACCCCAAAGACCACGCCCACCACCACCAGTGAACCGATGCACTTCGCAAGCGTTACCGGTGCGACGCCGCTGCTGAAGCCCGCACCGCACAGCACCGCCACCCACATCAATGCAATCACGGCCTGCGGGCGACCGGACCGAGCCACGTCGCGCGACTTCGATGCCGGATCTTCTCGCCGTACGTAGGGTTGAACCCCGAGTTGGATGACGGGCAATGCCCTGGACAGAGACTGGCCTAAGATGAAGCCGACCGGTGCCATCGCACCCATCTCAACAAGAATGCTGACCTTGAGCATCAACGCAAGAATCAGCGCCAAGGCACCAAACGCACCGATGCGGCTATCCTTCAGGATTCGCAGCACGTTCTCCGGATCATAGGCGCCGCCAAGCGCATCGATGGAATCGGACAGTCCATCCTCGTGAAATCCTCCGGTGACCACCACACCCACCAAGACCGCCACAATCACACGAGTGGGATCAGAATAGCCCTCCAATCCCCACCAAATCAGGGCCTGAAGGCACCCCATCAGGGCCCCTACCAGCGGAAACCAGATCGATATCCACTGCCACGTCTTGGGCGGATAAGGGAACCCTCCCACGGGAATGCGAGTCAGAAACGTGAACGAAGCACGGAAGGCTTTCAGCCATACAGGCATCAGTCCTCACGATCCGGAACGGAGGCCTCTTCAAACGTCGCCATCTCATTGTGCAGCGCTACGGCTGCCTCGATGAGCGGCAGCGCCATCAATGCGCCGCTTCCCTCACCGAGGCGAAGGCCGGCATCGACAAGCGGATCGGCGCTGAGCGCTGTCAAGATGTGCACGTGTCCCGGTTCAGCCGACCGGTGTCCAAACCACATGTAATCACGAAGGCGTGGGTCATGCTGTACCGCAACGAGCGCTGCGCTGCTCACAATGAACCCATCGACCAAGATCGCCATGCCGCGCTCAGCGGCACGGCCCATTGCACCCACGAGGGCCGCAATTTCACGACCTCCGAGACGCTGGAGGATCTGCAAGGGGTTGGTCGTCCCCACTGTGCGATCGAGGGCACGCTGAACCAGATGGCGCTTTCGGTCCAAGGCTTCGCCCACCACTCCCGTCCCGGGACCCGCCATGGCCACGCCGGTTTCGCCCAGAATCCGGGCACTGACCGCAGCGGCGGGCGTCGTGTTTCCAATGCCCATTTCCCCGAGAATCAGCACACGGGTCTCAGGGTCAAGCGCATCGACGGCTTCCGCTCCGGCCTTCATCGCACCCGCACACGCGACCGCGTCCATAGCGTCCGTCTCGATGAGGTCCCCCACCGTGCCTCCAACCGCGACTCGGCGCCAAGTCACGCCGGGGCTGGGGGTGGGGTCTGGGTAGGGCTCTGCACCCACATCAACAACGTGCAAGGGCACCCCTTGGTGCCGGGCGAGCACCGAGGCGGCAGCACCCCCGGATGCGAGGTTGACAACCATCATCGGGGTGACCTCACGGGGATACGCACTGACGCCCAGATGCGAGACAGGGTGGTCAGCAGCGAACACGATGGCCGCAGCCGGGCCCGGACTCGGAGTGGCCGTCTGCTGCAGGTCCGCGAGCCACACCGCTACCCTCTCGAGCCGACCGAGTGCACCGGCGGGCTTGGTGAGAACCGCCTGCCTGTCCAGCGCAGCTGACCGAAACGACGGATCCAGTTCCGCAATATTCCATTCCATATCCACCTCACCACTGGGCTCGGAACCATGCCGAGCCAACGCTCTTGCCTCGCCTAATTGATTCTCAGCCTGCGAGGTTCTGTTTGTTTTAAAACTGCGGAGTCGGTGCCATCAACTGTAGAGCGCGTAGGCGCCGGGACCGAGGGGAAGGCCTGCAAAGAGCCAACCCAACAGCATAATGGTCCACCCAATCAAGAACGCGATCGAGTACGGCAGCATGGCTGCGAGGATGGTCCCAATGCCCGCCTTGCGATCATACTTTTGGGCAAAAACAATGATGATGGGCAGGTAGGGCATGAGCGGCGAAATGATGTTGGTGATGGAGTCGCCCACTCGGTAGGCCGCTTGGGTTGCTTCGGGGCTCAGGCCCATCTGCATCAACATTGGGACAAAGATGGGCGCCATGAATGCCCACTTCGCTGAGGCCGATCCCACCAAGAAGTTCATCAGCGAGGCCACGAACAAGAAGGCGATCATGAGCATCCCACCCTCTAAACCAATGGTCTTCAACACCCCGGCTCCCTTGACCGCTGTGATCGCACCGAGGTTGCTCCAATTAAAGTACGCAACGAACTGGCCGGCGATGAACGCGAGCACAACGTAGGCCCCCATTGAGGCCATGGTGTCACTCATCATCTTGGCCACGTCCTTGTCGGACTTTACTGACTTGGTCAGCACGCCAAACACAATCCCCGGCACGATGAATCCGATGGTCACAAGGATTTCAATCGACTCAAAGAAGGACCCCAATGCGTTGACTGCAGGCTCTCCTTCGGCAACCGCATCGTGAAGCGGCGCACCGGGGATCACCCCAAGCAACAGAATGCCCAATCCGAGCACCACACCTACAGCTGCCGAAATGCCGAACGCCCGCGCTTCCTTCGCCGTGGGTGTTGTGTTCCCCTCGTGCTGCGATCCGTCTCCGGATGCGGGGTCCCACTCCCCCAACATGGGCTCAACAATTCGAGTGGTGACGGCCGTACCCAGCACAGTGATGAGCGCAGTGGAGGCCACCATAAAGTAGTAGTTGCACGCCGGGTTCACGGTGTAGGTCGGGTCAAGCGACTGTGCAGCTTGTTGGGTCAGGGCCGACAACATGGGATCGAGGCCCGTGATCAACAAGTTGGCACTGAAGCCTCCCGACACTCCCGCATACGCGGCGGCCAGGCCGGCCAACGGGTGCCGACCCACACTCGCAAACAGCAACGCACCGAGCGGGGTCAGAACCACATAGCCGGCATCCGCAGCCATCGAACTCATGACGCCCGCGAACACAACCGTAGCCGTCAACAACGATGCAGGAACCCGTGTGACCAGCACCTTCAGTCCCATCGAGATGAAGCCCGTTCGTTCGGCGACGCCGATGCCGATCATCACAGTGAGCACCGGGCCGAGGGGAGCAAACTCGATGAAGTTGTCGACCGCAGACAACAACATCCATCGAATTCCATCGAAGGACAGCAAGCTCTTGACCGACATCTCGACGACATCACCCGTGCGCTGAACCACCTCGGCATTGACCCCAGCAAACACGGAGGACAGAACGACGACCAGCGCCGCCATGATGGCGAACAATGTGAGGGGGTCGGGGAGCTTCTGACCCCAGCGCTCGACGGCACTGAAGGCCCGAACGAGGGCAGATTGGTTGGACTCTTGCATTCCGTACCTCAATGAACAGGTGGGGGTGCCATATGTGGCGTGAGGCTGCGTATAACCGACGATCGAGTGGATTATGAGCAGGGAGCCTCCCCGACAACTGCGGCTTTCCGACCGTGCGTTAAGTCCCATCACAACGGAGGATTACCCTTGAGCTACCGCTACACCGTCACAGCCCGGTTCACATCCTCTACCGTCGCCGAAGAATGGGTCGAATGGCTCCTAAATGGGCACTGCGAAGCGGTGGTCCGCGCCGGTGCGCTCCGGGCCGAAATCGTTGCCATGGACACTCCACCTCTCGCATTCGATGTTCGCTACGACTTCATCGATCGCGAGGCGTTTGAGAACTACGAGCGCACCCACGCCCCTGCGCTGCGAGACGAAGGAATCGCCTTGTTCCCCCCATCAAGGGGAATCGAGTATGCGCGAACAATGGGTTCGCTGCGGCAAATCATCGAACGCTGACCCGTCAGAAATTTCCTCAGCAAAAAAACCCTTTTGCAGGGCAAAGGTCGCCCAAATATACGCCCGCCTCTTGAGGACGAAATGGAGAAACCGGCCGACCAGTCTCGCGATCTCGGCGAGGACGCACCCGCATTCGACCATCCAGAATCGTGGTGGAAGCACGGTGTGATTTACCAAATCTATCCGCGCTCGTTTAACGACGAGAGCGGTGATGGCGTCGGCGATCTGGCCGGCATTCGCAGCCGACTCGACTACATCCAATCCTTGGGCGTCAGCGCCATATGGATCTCGCCGTTCTTTAAGTCGCCCATGAAGGACTTTGGCTACGACGTGGAAGATCACCGTGCGATTGACCCGCTGTTTGGAACCCTCGATGAGTTCGATGCGTTGGTCTCTGCGGCACACGACCGCGGCATCCGCGTGATGATCGACCTCGTTCTGAGCCACACCGCCGATACCCATCCTTGGTTTCAATCCGCCCGGTCAGACCGCAATGCGCGCTACAGCGATTGCTTTGTATGGGCAGACCCCAGTGAAGATGGTGGCCCCCCAAACAACTGGTTGTCTATCTTTGGCGGTTCAGCCTGGACCTTCGAGCCGCAGCGTCAGCAGTATTACCTCCACAACTTCTTGGAGAGTCAACCCGACTTGAACTTTCACCACCCGGCAGTTCAGGAAGAGGCGCTCTCGATCGCGCGCTGGTGGCTGGATCGAGGTGTCGATGGATTTCGACTCGACACGGTTAATTTTTATTTCCATGACCGAAAGCTCCGGGACAACCCTGTCGCGGAGCAGCAAGACACACAAGTAGTGTCGGCAGACAACCCGTACAGCCTGCAGGACCACCTCTACGACAAGAATCGGCCGCAGGTCTGCGACTTCCTTTCCCGTTTGGGCAGCCTGATCGGCGAGTATCCGGGCGCCATCGCACTCGGAGAAGTGGGTGCGACTGAAGAACGCGCGCTGGACCTCATGGCTGAATACCAACAGCCCGGACGACTTCAGCTCTGCTACACCTTTGACCTTCTTTCGACGCCGTTCAGTGCCGATGCTTTCCGTCGAATCCTCACTCGCGACACGGCCGATGTGTGGCGATGTGTCGCTTTTTCCAACCACGATGTTCGACGTACTGCGTCCCGCTTGAACCAACACGCGGCGCCCACGGAGGCAATCGCATCCATGGCCATGGCGCTGCTGCTGTGCCTTCGAGGAACACCGTGCATCTACCAAGGGGAGGAACTGGGACTCACCGAAGCCGAGATCGAGTTTGACCGTATCGTCGACCCCTACGGAAAGGCATTCTGGCCAGAATTCAAGGGTCGAGATGGCTGCAGGACCCCCATGCCATGGCGGGCAATGGAACCCAATGCAGCCTTCACTAAACCCGATGTCGAGCCGTGGTTGCCGATCCCCGAGGCCCACAAGGCCCGCGCGGTTGACCGCCAAGAAGCCGACGCACTGAGCATGCTGCTGCAGACCCGACAACTCATCGATTTGCACCGCCAAAACAATGCATTTCGGAGCAGTGAGATGAACATTGTGAGCGGACCGGAACCCATGCTCGTGTTCGAGCGCTGCGGCGAGGACTCCACAGTGCTTTGCGCATTCAACATTTCCAACGAAGCCGCTGACTTCTCTCCACCAGAGCACTGGAAATACGCCTCCCTCTTGCACCATGGAGGCCCCGTCCCAGAGTCGAAAACACCGGGGACATGGACCTTTCCCGGGTGGAGTTGGGTCATCCTCGAGTCGCTTTCATCGACCGCCTGAACTAAGGTTTTCAGTCTGCGGGGGGGTACCGTCGAACCGGCGCTGTGTGTTCACAGCGCCGAAGTGAGTGCTTGCCCATGAACAACGCCCTGAGCCTTCATCCGATCGATCTCTCGATTATTGTCGTCTACTTCACTGCTGTTTTGGCCATCGGTCTGTGGATTGGACGGAACACCAAGGGTGGCGAAGATCTGTTCCTTGCCGGCCGCAGCCTCGGCTGGATCGCGATTGGGTTTTCATTGTTTGCCTCCAACATCTCGTCCACCACCCTGATCGGGTTGGTCGGCAGCGCCTACGACGGCGGTCTCTACATCTCGAACTACGAGTGGATGGCCACCGTTGTGCTGGTGTTCTTCGTCCTCTTCTTCGTGCCCATATTTTTGCGAAGTCGCATCTCGACCATCCCCGAGTTCCTCGAACGGCGATTCGGTCGACACAGCCGCCGTTACTTTTCCGGGCTCACCATCGTCACCAACATCCTAGTCGACACTGCCGGATCGCTGTACGCAGGGGCGGTGGTCCTGCAGCTGTTCTTTCCTGAACTCGACATGTGGACCACCTGCATTGTTCTGGCCTTGATTGCCGGCATTTACACCGCCGCGGGGGGGCTGGCGGCCGTTGTGTATACCGATGTCATCCAAGCGGTTGTGCTCCTGCTCGGCTCATGCCTCATGACCTACTTTGTGTTCGCTCACCCCGCGATTGACTTTTCGTGGACGGCCCTCACTGATGGCATCGGAGACGCCGCCAAATTTTCGGTGGTCAGTCCCGAACACCGGCCCCTGTCCGACGATAAACTCCCTTGGCTCGGCACCCTAATCGGTGTACCCATCTTGGGCTTTTACTTCTGGGTCACCAACCAGTTCATCGTGCAGCGAGTACTGGGTGCCAAGAGCGTCGATGACGCCCGATGGGGTGCCCTGCTTGGCGGCCTGTTGAAGCTTCCCGTTCTCTTCATCATGGTGCTTCCCGGACTGGCATTCTCCATCATCTGGGCGCAAGACAACCCCGGAATGGCGCTGTCCGCAGACAAGGTCTTTCCCCACATGGTGACCTCCTTGTTGCCCGTGGGCGTCATTGGGCTTGTCTTGGCGGGACTCATCGCGGCCATCATGAGCAGCATCGACTCCACACTCAACAGTGCATCGGCCCTGATCACCCTCGACTTCATCAAGCCCAGCCGACCCAACCTGAGCGAGGCCGACACCCTCAAGGTTGGCCGGATTTCGATGACCATCATTATGGTGATCTCCGCGCTTTGGGCGCCCCAGATCGCCCAATTTGACGGCCTGTTCAAGTACATCCAAGAGATGCTCGCCTACATGGTTCCGCCGGTGACGGTGCTGTTCTTGTTGGGCGTGTTCTGGAAGGGCGGAACCGCCAAGGGGGCCCTTGCGACTCTGATCGGCGGGCACGGAGTTGCGGTCGCCCTGTTCCTCGGCGAGAACGGATTCTTGAACGACGGTGAGCGCTGGTGGTCGGCCCCCATTCACTTCACTCTTGTGGCGGGGATTGTATTCGGTGCATCGCTGCTGATTTATGTCGCCACCGCCTACTGGGGTGAAGCCAAGCCCGATGAAGAGATTGCCGAACTCATGGTTCAACCCGCTCCGCCCGCTCAACCCGGACTGAAAGACTACCGCCTTCAGTCGGGCCTGCTGCTTGCGCTGACTGCCGCAGTCGTGGCCCTGTTTTGGTAGCCCGATGATCGTCTCTCTGGGCGAGTCGCTGATCGACCGCTTCCATTCCTCAAGTGGCGCTCCCACCGACACCCGCATCGGTGGATCGCCGTACAACGTCGCCAATGCTCTAGCGAATTTAGGAGTTCCCTCGGGGTACCTCTGTCCCATCTCAACCGACCCATTCGGCGACGCGCTGGCAGAGGGTCTCCAGCGATACGGAACCCGCCAATGTGTGGCGGAGCGCGTCGCTGCGCCCACAGCCATCGCGGACATTCGGACCAATTCGAAGGGCCACCCCCAGTACACCTTTCACCGGGAAGGCACCGCCGACCGTGCGCTTGTGGAGCAGCCCCCCACCCGTTCGCTTCCGACGAACACCCACGCCGTCCACTTCGGCTCCCTGACCCTCGCGCAGCAAGAAGACTGGCCGCACTGGCGTGCCGCCATTGTCGCCGCAAAGAATAATGGCGCTTTCGTGGCCCTCGACCCGAATCTCCGCCCCGCACTCATCGATGACCTCACTGCGTACGCCAAGCGGTTAGAGGAAGCGGTTGCACTCGCAGACTGGGTAAAGGCTAGTGATGAGGACCTGAAACTCCTGCATCCCGAGATGGAGCCCATCGAAACCATCCAGTATTGGCGAGGAAAGGGGCGCACAGTGGTGCTCACTCGGGGCGAATCAGGAGCGCAGTTGTGGACCCCCGACGGCGGCTGCATCGCGCACCCAGCGGGTACCGCTCGGTCCATCGCCGACACGGTCGGTGCGGGCGATACCTACCAAGCCGCAACCCTCGCGTGGTTGTGGCACCACAACGCGCTCCACACTCGCCTCACGGAATCATCGGCCAACGCGCTGATGCGGTTCGCGGCAACCGCCGCAGCGATCAACTGTGAACGGCCCGGATGCCAACCGCCCACGCACGACGAGGTGATGCAGCGGCTGTAGAGACGGTGTTCACTGCTCTGCCGAGCCCGTCCCCGGCTGCATCAAAGCGCTCTCCATCCGCAAGCGATGCTTCTTTGCCCTGGTGGCCGACCAGATTCCCACACCCAACGGATAGCATCCAATGCCCGTCGCGCACCAGATGTTGGTGGTTCGCCGTGCCTCGCGCCACGCATTGAAGGCGTCTGCAGCATCGGGGTGCCCGCACCGCTGCATTTCCGTCGCAATCCACGCGCGATTGTTGAGGCCACGAACATCCATCATATGACCGTTGATGGTCAGGGTCGTCATTGTGCTGTGGACGCTCTTGATGGGCCCCCAATGGCAGTCTTCGCTGACCGGCTCAGTCGGTGAGCCAATGCTCCGCACCGGTGGCGTCAGAAGCACGGTCTGCGGGGCCACAGCGCTCGGCATCAAATCGGCGACGGCGACACTTCGGTAGGCCACGGCGACGGGCTCTTCACTGGTCTGGCTGCAGGAACGCTCGAGGGACATCTCGCCCGATGTGGCCACAAATCGGCCGTTGGCGTCGAGCGTGCCGCATCGTTGCTCGGTGATCACCGCGGTGAGCACCTCTTGGACGGCGTACATTGTGCTGCGCTCACCCGGACTGGCCGACGTCAACATTGCCGTGCACTCCGCCGTCGGTACCATTGCCAATCGCGCAAGGGTGTGATGCACGGGCTGTTCAAACCGTACCGTGCGAACCATTGCGGCCGATGCGCTGGCTTGAATGCCAAAGCCCACCCGAACGCCCGCCTCGAGGTGGTTGACCACCTCTGCAGACGTATAGGGGTCTGAGCCGACCTCGGTCGAAAAGCAATCGCGGACCATCAAGCTGTGACCGGACCCATCGTCTTTGAAGATTCGCCCGACCTGAAACACTCCCGACAACTCCGGAGTGGCCGTCCAGCCCGCTTTGTCCAGCAGCCCAGCCAAGGCGGGAATGTCGGCAGCATTCACAGCCGGTTGCACCGCAGCGGCCTGTTTCAATGCTTTTTTTGGCCCCGCATGCACTGCAGTTCCCAACGCCATCGCGGCGAAACCCATCAACGTCCGTGTCCACATGCGTTCACGGTACCCGAGGTTCGAAACAGCGGCAACCCCTACCGAGATCCGCTCGCTGATTCGCCCCCGCAGTAGGTTTTGAGAACCGAATCGCACTCCGGATCCACGCGTCCCGGAAGACTGATGCCGATGTCCCCATACCGAAGCCCTCTGCCCAAACAGCATTCGATATGGTCGAGGCCGGGACAGAACTGCGGCGCGTCCGACGACATGATGGCACCGACCAGCTCCCCCGTCTCGGCGCTGTAGCTGTACAGCGCGTAGAAGCTCTCATCGTACACCGGTTCGTACTGGACGTATCCGCAGCCCGAATACAGCGTACCCGCCCACGGCGGGTCATCGAGTCTCTCCGTCCCTAAACACAGGTTATCGAAGCGGGCGATGTGCTCGGACACGGTCGCGGCCACCGCGTGCCCACGCACGATGAGAAAGTCGTCCATCGTCACGAACGGCAAGCCTTCATCGTCCAGCTGCATGAAGTCACACATTTCGAGAGGCTCGAACTCGCCGTAGACGGTGTCCTTGACTGTGGGCACGTCGCACCCGACCCCAAGCCCAAGCAGCGAAACAATCCATCGATTCATGTTCATGACCACTCCTGCCTCTTCGTACCCAAGTCGGGCAGGGAACTCAACCTTCGACGGGCCGTGCGCTCAGTCCGCCGGTCGATCCCGCCAGCCGCAGCAGTAAGTCTGCAGGATTTGTTCGCATCCGGTGTTCGACAACACCAATTCCGCATCGCCAGCGGCGTCCACTGTTGGACTGCCATCCGGGCAAAACGTGGCTGTGTCCGATCCAGACAACGCGCCCACCAGCTGACCCGTCTCCGCGTCGTAGCTGTACATCCGGTAGTAGCTCTCATCACCAAATGGCTCGTATTGCACCAATCCGCACCCGGCGTACAGGGTGCCGGAACAGCCGTCGGCTTGCCGCTCCGTTTGCAGGCATGCGTTGTCGAAATTCGAAATGTGATCGTACAGCGTCGGTGCTACGCGATGGTTCACCACAAGGTAGTCTTCGATGGAGAGAAACCGCTCCCCCTCCTCGTCGGTCTGCACAAAATCACACGCTTCGAGGCGCTCGAACTCACCCATGATGGTCTTGGTGGGCTCCGGCACATCGCATGCCGTCAACACACCGATGATGATCCCCACTGCTCGCCGCATTTGCGCCCTCCGTTCAGCGGGGATTACCCGAACGGTTCACGCACGGCAACCGGGATGATGAGTGGGCGCTGTGGTGTTTCGATTCGCTGTGCATTAGACGGCCCGCCTGGCCGACCCCGCGCCAAGGAGCGAGCATGCCCTCACCCAACCCCACCTCCACCGCCGACGACGTTCGCCGCGCATTGGACCAGACGCTGAACGACCAACGCCGAGCGTGTCTGGCTATGCCAGTGGTGCCACTCGAGGTCCGCACCGACCGGCTCAGCCGCGCCATCGATGTGCTGGTGCGGTACAGCGACAGGGCGGCAGAAGCGCTGCACGAAGACTTCGGATGTCGGCCCCACCAGACCAGCAAGCTGGTTGATGTGGCGGCAAGCATTGATCCACTGAAGTACGCCCGCAAGCACGCAAAACAATGGATGAAACCCGAGCGACACAGCGCAATGTTTCCACTCAACTGGATGGGCGGCAGCGCGCGGGTGGAGTACCAACCCCTCGGAGTCGTGGGCATCATGGCGCCGTGGAACTTTCCTCTGCACACCGTCTTTTCGCCACTCTCAGGCGTATTGGCCGCTGGCAACCGCGCAATGATCAAGCCTTCGGAGTACACACCGGCGACCGCTGAGTTGCTCGCTGAGATGATTGCTGAGGCATTCGACCCGACCGAGATCGCTGTGGCGACGGGCGATGCGGACACCGGCAAGGCCTTCGCATCTCTTCCCTTCGATCACCTCGTGTTCACCGGTTCGACAGCCGTTGCTCGCCACATCATGGCCGCCGCTGCACAACATTTGGTTCCCGTAACGCTCGAGCTTGGCGGAAAGTCGCCCGTCTTGGTGTCCCGGACCGCCGATATCCCGGCCTCCGTTCACCGAATCATGGCTGGCAAAACCATCAATGCGGGTCAGGTATGCATGGGACCCGACTACCTGCTGGTTGCCGAAGAACAACTCGATGAAGTCATCGCAGCGGCTCACGATTCGGTCGCGAGGATGTATCCGACCATCTTGGACAATCCTGAATACTGCTCGATCATCAACGAACGCCACTACCGTCGCATCATGGGCTACCTCGATGAAGCCCGCGAACGCGGCCAGGCGGTGGTCTCCATCCATCCCGATGACGAAGACTTCAGCCAGCAGTCTGGGTCATGGAAGATCCCGCCCACGCTGTTGCCGGACGTTCGCGACGACCTCACGGTCATGGACGAGGAAATCTTTGGGCCGGTCCTGCCAATCAAGACCTACTCTACATTCGACGAAGCCTTGACGTACATTCACCGCAAGCCCCACGCGCTCGCAGCCTACTACTTCGGACGGGACGCAGCGGAGGAAGACCGATTCATCGGCGAGACGCGTTCGGGCGGCGTGTGCATCAACGACGTGATCTTTCAGGTCACCCAAGAATCGATGCCCTTCGGCGGCGTGGGCCCCAGCGGCATGGGGGCCTACCACGGTCACCAAGGCTTCAAGACCTTCAGTCATGCCAAGGCCGTGTACCGCCAAACGCCGGTGGATGTGGCCACAATGGGAGGTGTTGTTCCGCCGTTTGGACCCATGACGGACCGCGTGTTGTCCTTCAAGATTAAGCGCTGAGGCTCGCTAAGAAGTCCTCGCGCGACGGTGCCGCCGCCGGCCAACGGGCGCACACCTCCTCATCCGCCGGTCCTGCCCGCCTGAACGTTTTGACCAATCAAACCCCGCCCGTTACGCCTCCAATCTGTTCTTAGACGTTTGATCGTGAGCGCCCGCTCGAAAGAGTAAGGGCACGGGAAGCTGGTGAGATTCCAGCACGGCCCCCGCCACTGTGACCGGTGAATACCGGAAGTCAGGAGACCGGCTCAGCGATCGTTCCCCAGTCCTCGGAGGGAGGACACTCGCGGTGAACCGCCCATATTGAGGTGCGTGCAAGCGTTGTGTGTCCTTTGACTTCACGCTGCTAATCCATCTCGCCATATTCTGCTTTGTCCCACAATCTTGGGGTGCCAGTGAAGCGCCATCCGAGACCGTCGTGGTGTCCGAGGATGCAGAAGAAAACGCCAAGGCCATCAGCACCTCCGCCGCCCTCACGGTCATCGACCTCGATGAGACGCTCCCCATCTCCGGCGACATCGCGGACGCACTCGAGACCACCACAGGCGTTCGGATTCAACGACTCGGCGGAATGGCTGGCTGGTCTACGGTCAGCATCCGCGGCTCCTCAAGCCGCCAAGTGGCGGTGTATCTCGATGGAATCCCCCTCAATCCTGACGGAGCCTCGGCCCTCAACCTGAGTGAGATTCCAACCACAGCCTTCGAACGGATTGAGGTCTACCGCAGCAATCCGCCGCCTCAGTTTGGCGCAGCACCGATGGGCGGGGCGGTCAATCTGGTCACGCCTAAATCACCCAAGCAGTTTGGCGCGTCGGCCACTGTTGGTGACCACGCCACGCACCGCGGAGGCGTGTACACAGCAGCATCCACACAGCTCAAGTCAGCAACCGTCGATGCATGGGGCGTGGCCGAATCCGTGGGTACGGACGGCGACTTCACATTTTTTCAAAACCGAGCCACGGTGTACAACCTGTTCGACGACTCATTCGACGAGCGGCGTAACAACGACAAGAAACAGCTCAACCTGCTCGGCCGCATGCGCGTCGCGTCCGACCGCGGGACCGCAACGTTCCTGCAGACCCTACTGAAACGCGATGAAGGCGTTCCCGGACCGGCGAATGCACAGAGCATTGGAACCCGCCTCGACACCACGCGAACCATGTCCGCGGTGCGGCTCGAGACCGACGGATCGTGGGGTCGGAGCGCGCTCATGGGCTGGTGGATTGACACGGGCGAACTGTGGGATGACCGGGACGATGAAGTGGGTGTCGGTGCCCAGTGGGAGGACCGAGACACGCGCATGCTTGGGCTGCAGACATCCACCGAGGCGGTGCTGACCTCCCGCCTCGTCGGCATCCTCTCTGGAGCCTTCCGGGCCGACCAGTACAACCGCTACGACCGCCTCGCTGACGCGCGGGACGACCCCATGAGTCGATCCGTGTGGTCGGTCAGTCCAGCGCTGCAAGGTCAACTCGCTCAAGAGGCGCTGCAGGTGGACGGGACCCTGTTTGTTCAGGGAATTCACAACGAGGTCTTCGCCGACACTGAGCTATCGGACGTCCCGGGAACCCTCAGCAGCACGAACGCGCACTTGGTGAGTGCCAAGCCCAGAGGAGGCGTCCTGTTCCGCGTTGGCCGCGCCACTGTGGCGAAGGCGTCATGGGGCCAGTACCTCCGGCCTCCCGATTTCACGGAGCTGTTCGGAAATCGAGGCAGCGTCATTGGAAATCCATCCCTGTTGCCCGAGTCCAGCACCACGGCAGACGCCGGCATACGCAGCACAAAAACCGTTGGATACCTCGATGCCGTTGCCGAGCTATCGGTCTTCCGCACAGCAAGTCAGAACAAGATTGTCTTTGTTCAAAACTCGCAGCGGACCGTTCGCCCCATCAATGTGAAGGGCGCGCGAGTGTACGGCATTGAAACCGCCTTGACCCTCTCGGCCTTCGACCTTCTCGGCTCTCAGACCAGCGTGGCCCGGACCTGGTCCACCAACCAGTCGCAGGCCAAGGCCTACAGCGGCAACCAGCTGCCGGGAGTTCCCTCCATCGAGATCTGGCAACAATCATCGATCGGCTGGAGCAATCGCGTGACAGCAGGACACACCTACAGCTTTACCGCAGGCGAATTTTGGGATCAGACCAATTGGTATCAGGCGGCACCGCGGCATCTGCACGCGGCGTTTCTCCGCTTGGTTCCCGTTCGCAGCGGGCCTGAGCTTGAAGTTGAAGCCCGAAACCTCACCAATCAACTCGTTGAACAGGTGGACCGGGACCCCCTAAACCCTGAAGACAACGCCGTGGTCCTCAAGGGAATTGATGACTTTCACGGCTACCCACTCCCTGGACGAACGTGGCTGGTTTCGCTGCGTTGGTCCGCATAACCAAAGGAACGAACCAATGAACCTCAAACATTTCTCGATGCTGGCGCTGCTGGGCGGCCTCGGCGCATGCGAAAAAACCGATGATGACACCGGCCACGACACTGGACACGAGGCGGATGCCGATGCCGATGCCGATGCGGATGCGGACGCCGATGCCGATGCGGACGCCGATGCCGATGCCGATGCGGACGCCGATGCCGACATCGCCGTAGCCGGCGAGTGGACCGACACGTGGGGCACCCACCACACCATCACCTCGGAAGCGTGGAACGCAAACGCGATCAGCCAGTTCGACAACGACGGCATGTGGGCGGTTGCGCAGAACAGTGCCGACGATGAATGGAACCCCGACCTGTGGTCCAAGTACAACTGGACCGAAGACGAGGACGGCGAAGTCTACTACTGCCAGACCGCCTTCGATGCGGCCACCGAAGAAGACGCCCTCGCCGTCGCGGATGCAGACGCCACCGATTCCGAAGCCGGCTGCGGTGGCTTTGCATGGACCCAGATGCGGCCCGCGCTCGACATCACCGGCCTGTGGGACGACACGTGGGGTGGACTGCACGATGTGAGCCCCTTCAAGTGGAACGACAGCACCGTCACGCAGTACGACAACGACGGACAATGGATCGTCGCCCAGAACAGCGCTGACGACGCATGGAACCCCGACCTGTGGTCCAAGTACAACTGGACCGAGGACGAGGACGGCGAAGTCTACTACTGCCAGATCGCCTTCGATGCGGCCACCGAAGAGGACGCGGTCGCCGTCGAGAATGCAGACGAATCCGACCTTGAGACCGGCTGCAACGGATTTGGCTGGACCCAGATGCGACCCGCGCTCGACATCACCGGATTGTGGGAAGACACGTGGGGCGGACTGCAGGATGTGAGCCCCTTCAAGTGGAATGACAACACCGTCACCCAATACGACAACGCCGGACAATGGATCGTGGCCCAGAACAGCGCCGATGATCCTTGGAACCCGGACTTGTGGTCCAAGTACAACTGGACCACGGACGACGATGGCGAGGCCTATTACTGCCAGATCGCCTACGACGCAGCCACCGAAGAAGACGCCCTCGCAACCCCGGATGCGGACGCATCGGACCTCGAAGGTGGATGCAACGGGTTCGGCTGGACTCAGGTGCGAGTCGCACTCGACATCACCGGGTTGTGGGATGATTCTTGGGGAAGTCAGCAGGACGTCAGCGCCTTCTACTGGAACGACAACACGGTCACTCAGTACGACAACGCCGGACAATGGATCGTGGCCCAGAACAGCGCCGATGATCCTTGGAACCCGGACTTGTGGTCCAAGTACAACTGGACCACGGACGACGATGGCGAGGCCTA
>Ga0160422_10000470_pt1 | contig 24190 bp, 43 predicted proteins | sample Fk160mmetaG_FD_108192 | JGI IMG/M metagenome (GOLD analysis project Ga0160422, IMG submission 108192) | Marine microbial communities from the Central Pacific Ocean - Fk160115 60m metaG | ecosystem: Environmental > Aquatic > Marine > Oceanic > Photic zone | place: The Central Pacific Ocean...
ATTTATCATAAGCCGCTTCTTTAAAGCCACTTACTGCACTACCACAAGCATAGTAGTAGTCTTTAGACCACCAAAACCAACCTTCAGTTCCAGTGTCCTTACACTTCATATACCAATTAGGTACTACGTCTTGTTGCTTTTCAACGACAGTAGTCATTGTTGAACAAGCTGACATCATTACCGCCATTGTTGCGACTAATGTCAGTTTTTTAAATGTGCCTTTCATTAAAGCCTCCATAAGTTTTCTTCATTAAGTTTATATAATAGCACCGAAACAATCAAATGTCAATGATAATTTTGCCAAAAGTTAATTCCTACGCATTGTTGCAATTTCGGTTGCCGCCTTACGTCCTGACTTGTCTTCTTCGTCATCTGCAAAAATTGGAACCATGTTTGATTTGTGCATGGTTGCAATACCAATTAACCTACGTTTTCCTGTGTACTGCATAGGCTCTTTTCGTGTCGCAGTACCAAAACTTCTGTGCGAACTAGCACTTGGAATATTTGGAGTCTCTCTGCGAAAAGTTGATTCTGTGTGATGCCATGGTGTGCTTACCACAGACCTTGTTTTTACTTTGACCTTGCCGTGAACGTAATCGATGTATTCGGACAATGTCATTGTGTCCAATTTAGCACTTTTCAAAAACTTGTTGTGCTTTCGCCAAGCATCTTCGTAGAATGAAGGATCCTTACGTTTTTTGGGTTTACGTTTCTTTGTGTTTAGTGTGGTAAGACCACGAGCTAGATGCATTGTCATATTGAGCCTCTTTCGTTATTATGTATATTTTACTATACAATGCTCTATATGTCAAGTCTTATATTGATTTTCTTTCTGGTCCATCCGATAATGGAATAAGGTCTGATGGGATTTTGGTACTGTCTACACAAAGAATTGATTCGACAGGTCTGAACCCATATGATTGGGCTACTCTCAGCATTACTTCATTTGTGTTTTGTTGAACATATGAAATACACTCTTCTGTTGTTTTAAAAGTAGGTTCTGTAAAAACAAACAGGTTTCGTTCACCGCCTTGACCGATACCGACCATGACAGCAACAATTAAAATTTTAAGCATTTATAGGGTTACCTTTCCTTCTTTGATGAGCTTCTTTCTGTTATTTAGATGAGCTTTCTCAACTTGGTCTTTGTTCTGGCCAGTGTACACAACTCCGTAACCCTCTTTGATCATTGTCTCAGTTAACTTCTTGCCATCAATTAAAAAGTCTCCAAGTATTCTGCCAAACTTTCCTTTTTTGTCTTCACCACTTCTATCAATTTGTGTTTTCAAAACTTGTTTGGAACCAACTGGCATCATGTCTTTAACAAACTGCTTAGATGCTAAACCAAATTTCTTTTCTACTTTGTCTCTTGTTCTTGATTCAGGAGTGTCTATGCCCATCATTCGGACACGTTCTTTGTGCATCCACATACCAAAGCCTAAGTCAATATCAACATCAACTGTGTCACCATCGACTACTCTTAGGATTTTACAGCGGTACTCGTACATTATCTACCTTGACCTCTGTAAAACTTATGGCTTCTTTTTTTGTGTTTGTTCATGGAACTCATCTTGCAAGATCTTTTACGTCCAGCTTGAGATGTTGTCTTTGGTTGACTTACATGAACTGATTGTGTTTTGCCCCATGCGGCCATAACTGCTCCTTGTTAACTATGCAGTTATTTATCTTATGTGGCGGGAGTGAAGGGACTCGAACCCTCGGCCTTCCGCGTGACAGGCGGACGCTCTAACCAACTGAGCTACACCCCCAAAGTCTTAACCGCAACCGGATATACAAATCATCCAAGGTTGTCCAAATGCTATCTGATGTGCTACGTCTAAAACAATAGCTACACCCATTATCGTTACAAAAGTCATCATGTCACTATTCCTTGTGTTGTGATAAAAACTAGCTTTATTATATAGTCATTTAATGAAGATGTCAAGTGCAACTTTTCTGTTGCTAGGTAAGTTGCCAACCCCGAGCGATTATGCCGCTAGGGCAAAATCCTCATTTACAACGGATTTCTGTTTACCGAAGTTAACAAAAGTCACGTTGTTTAGTGCATTATCGTTTGCATCTATACGTTTGTTCGCGTTAACCGAGCTTACATCCGGACAGTCTCCTTCAACCTTAACAAGCCAATCGATCCTAATTCCACCCCGTCGGGGGTATATTGAATTGGTGGAGTGGCCGGGAATTGCACCCGGGTCTTGCTCTTGTGACATACGTTGCTATCATCAATTGCTATGTATTTATAGCCTTATTTGTATAGTATGCACTTAATTGTGATAACTAATGTCAAAGGATTAATGATGCCAAAAATGAGAACATTTACATTCTTCGACGGAGATAAGACAGAAACCAAAGAATCGACTAGCTATAAAAAAGCGGTGAAGTCATATCAAGGCAGTACCAAAAGCAAAATTGTTAGAGTAGAGTGGGAAGCCAAAAAAGGTGGAGTGTATGAAAAAGAACAACTTCTACCAATGGGAAGAAGTAAAAAGATAGGAAGATAGCATGGCTGGAATAAAGCAAAGAGGACCAAGATCTGAAAACTACAAAAGAACTGTGATCAGAGATGGTGTTGAAGTAGAAATAAAACCTGTAAGATATTATGGTCCAGGAGCCAATGGTCGTATGTGTGGAGCCTATGCTGACACTGGTGATTTGATCATGGGATCAGACGGAACGCCTAAACCTTTTAAAAGCATTTAATTAACGATTAAAATTTTCGGGACGAGTCAGGTTACCTGCTATCATTCTTCCCCTGTTGTCAACAAGTTCGAATTCAAGTAACATTTTATTAGATATGTTTTTGATCTGAGCCGCTTCAAAGGCACTGATGTGGACAAACACGTCTTGTGAATTGTCGTCAGGGGTGATGAAGCCGTAACCTTTTTTGGAGTCAAACCATTTTAGTTTGCCTGTGATTCTTTCACTCATATTTTTTTTATTTCTTCCTGTTTATAATGTAAAAGTAGTATTTTCCTACCTTAATATTTACCAAAATGTTACGGATAATTATCTGCATATAGATATAGCACGAACATATGGATCATGCTATACCTAATATGAATTGTTTTTATAATGAGTTTTTCTTTTCTTGGATTTCTTTTCTACGTTCTTTGGCAAGTTTACCCATGTTACCTAAGGCTTTTCTTGCTCTTGCCGCCGCCGCTTTTACTGACTTGCTTTCAAAAGATTCTGATTCTTTTATGTAGCTTTCGTACTCGGCAACAATTTGTTCATGTATACTGGACATAATTATTCTCCTATATTCGTATGTAATTATTGTTTTAGGTGTTTGTAATGTGTATAATCTGGCTTATAGGCACCGTATTTGGCGAAATTACCCTCCAGCAAATACGTTTGGTGAGCCTGCCGCAACCGAAGTACACCCAGATATTGCGTCTCCAACCCTGCCCGTTCCTACATTATTGGTTTTGACTGTGGTTGATCCTGTGGCAATTGGTGCCGCGTGTGGTGGACATGGTACACCTGGCAATAGGTGTGTGGTGTTGTTGTCACCTTGTCTTGAAACTGGAATGTTGTTTGCAAATACATTTGGAGAGCCAACTGCTCTAGTCATGCCTGTACAATGTGTAACATCTGCATCACCTATTCTAGTTACTGCTGGCATAGTATCTCTCCCTTTTCATTAGTTCTTGTAACTTTGTATTCCATTGTTCGATCTCTTCATGTTGTTCTTCTGTGTGAGGTTCTGGTGGAACCTCAGGTGCAAACTCTATCACATGATCAAATTCGTTTGGTATTTCATCATACTGTGTGTAGGTGACGAGTTTACCTTTGTCTTTTATAACAAACTTGTGCATATTAATATTTATGTAAGATTATTTACGAACAACGTCAGCCATGCCGGCTGGTGCTTGTACAATACTGCTTGTCTGATTTGTGTATGCGTCTGCAAATTGTTTTGCTGTTTTGTGTATTAAAGTGATTGCACTATGCTTAATACTATATGACAAAGCCATGTCGGCAGTAAATAAAAACTGTTGTAATCCTATACCTTTTTGGCCTGCTACTAATGTCAAAGGTTTGTTTACCTTAATCTTGGTGTCATCATCTGCTTCAAACTTTCCAACAAGCTCTTCGCCAGATGTAAGTTTTATAGTTATGACGTCTCCAACTTTATAAGGTGTTTCAATTAACATTTAATCTCCTAGTGTGCATGGTTCATTCCGTGTTGTTCCATGTGTTCTATTAATTGTTCATACCCTCCCACATACTTACCGTGCAGTATTATCTGTGGAGCAGTTCTTGGCATAGGTAATCCGTTCACTTCAAACTCTTTCATAAGTGTTTCTACTTGGATATCCTTTCCAATAATGCTTTCCTGATATGGAATGTTCTTGCTTTGCAATAATGCCTTTGCTTTTACACAAGAAGGACAGTTAGGTTTACTATAGACGACGGTAGTGCTAGGAGTAGCTTGTCTAGTTTCCATTATAATTTAAATCCTTTTAATTTATCTTTGTTTACGTCTTGTTTGATTCCGCCAACGATGTAGCTTTCAACTTCAGTTTCTTGTGGTGCAACCTGAAGTCCTGCTGAACTCAACCAATGTTGTGTCCATGGTAAAGGGTTTTGTGTGGTTGGTGTATCAAAGATTGGTTTGTAACCTAATGCTTTTAATCTTCTGTTGGCAATGTATTCTACATAACTGCCTAACAGTCTTTCATTCAATCCAATAATTGATCCGTCTTTCATTAAGTATTTTGCCCAAGCCTTTTCTTCTTCAACACAGGCTTTCCACATTTCATAAACTTCATCTTCACACTCTTTGGCAATCTTTGCCATGTCTGGATCATCTTCTCCACGCATCCAGTTCTTTAATACGTGTGAACTTAATGCAAGATGTTGTGCTTCATCTCTTGCAATCAAAGAAATAATCTTAGCTGAACCTTCCATAAGTTTCAGTTCGCCAAATGCAAAGGTACAAGCAAATGAAACATAAAATCTTAAACCTTCTAAGATGTTTACGTTCATCATTGCTAGATACATTTTCTTTTTGACATCTAACATTGTGCCTTTTTTCAAATGTGTAAACTTGTCTGCGGCTTCTGTAAACGCATCATAGTTTTTGGTTACAGAAATAGCTCTTTCAATAATTTTGTCATCATCTAAAATAGTATCTAATACTTCACTTGGATCAGCATAGACATTTTTCATGATGTGTGTGTATGAACGTGAATGGATTGTTTCAAAGAAATCCCAAGTAACAATACAACCTTCTAGTTCTGGAATACTTACGTGTGGTAGAAAAGCCAAGCATGGACCTCTACCCTGTACACTATCTAATAGTGTTTGATATTTTAAGTTTGATGTGAATATATGTTTCTGTTCAGGACGAAAGTTCGCATAGTCTGATCTGTCTTTTTGCAGACTTACTTCTTCAGGTCTCCAAAAATAACCTAACATAGTTTGATTAAGTTTGTCAAACACAGGGAACTTGAATACATCATATCTCTGTGTGTTTTGGTCTGCTCCAAAAAACATATATTGCTTTGTGAAGTCAATTTTTTCTCTATTAAAAACTGTCTTTGCCATCTTTTTCTCTTTCTACTCTTCTACTCTCTTTAAATTAACATCACTTTGCAAATACGTCAACCTTAAATTGCACATGATTCACAAACTTCATCCTCATCTTCAGCCTTTACTTGACTGTCTGTTAAACCAACTTGTGGTTCAAATGGTTTTTCTTTATAAGCGATCTCAGTTTTGATTTCATCTTCACTAGGATCAGTCTTAAAGTCATATGTGTTTTGGTAATAAGAAGTTTTCCAACCATACTTATAAGTGGTTAGCATATCTTGTAGCATAACACTCATTGGCACTTCATTGTTTTCGAAGTGTGTAGGATTGTAACTCCAGTTACCTGAAATTGCTTGATCAAAAAACTTTTGCATCACTGCAACAATTTTTATATAACCCTCATTACTTGGCATATCCCATAATAACGTATAGTTATTCTTTAACGTTTGATACTGTGGAACAATCTGCTTAAGAGGCCCTTTTTTTGACTTCTTAATGGACAAGAACCCTCTAGGTGGTTCGATTCCGTTTGTTGCGTTCGACACAATGGAACTGCTCTCCGAAGGCATCTGTGCGGACAATGTTGAGTGCCGTAGACCGTGAAGTCCAATGCTCTTGCGAAGATCATCCCAGTCATATTTTAATGTGATCGAACAAACTTCGTCCAGTTCCTTTTTGTATGTATCAATTGGTAATATACCATCACTGTATTTAGTACGATCAAAATATTCACACTTGCCTTTTTCCTGTGCTAATTTATTACTTGCTACCAATAGATAGTATTGAAATGCTTCTGTAAGCTCATGCACTTTAGTAAGTGCTTTTTTATCATTATACTTAACACCATTCTTTGCAAGGTAATGTGCAAGTCCGATATATCCAACACCAAGACTTCTTCTTGCTTTGGTTGAAACTTCTGCGGCTTTCACAGGATAACGTTGGTAGTCAATAACTTCGTCTAATGCTCTAACTGCCAAGTCACATAAATCTTCTAACTCCTCAAGATCTTTTAATACACCAACATTGATTGCAGATAAAATACAAAGTGCTATCTCACCGTCAGGATCATCAATGTGTTGCAATGGTTTAGTTGGCAAAGTAATCTCTTGGCAAAGGTTGCTCATGTAAACAGGATCTTTGAAAGAGCTGTGTGTGTTTGCATGATCAACATTCATGATATATATTCTTCCTGTTTCTGCACGTTCTTTTATTAATGCAGAAAACAATTCCATTGCTTTGATCTTCTTTTTCTTAATTGAAGTTTTGCGTTCATATTTTTCATACAGTTCTTGAAACTTTTCTTGATCTGCATAAAATGAATCATATAGTTCTGGAACATCATGTGGAGAAAATAAACTTATCTCTTCGTCATTTAAAAGTCTTTCATACATGACCTTGTTTAATTGAATTGAATAATCTAATCTTCTTACTCTGTTATCTTCTGTTCCTTTGTTATTCTTTAGCACTAGGATATCTTCTATCTCATAATGCCAAAAAGGAAAGTGTGTTGTTGCATTACCACCACGTACTCCATTCTGTGTGCAACATCTTACAGTTGATTCGAATTTTTTAAGAAAAGGAATCACGCCTGTGTGTGCAACCTCACCACCTCTAATTTTAGAATTGATGGCTCTGATTCTTCCTGCATTGATTCCAATACCTGCTCTCTGTGCCGTGTATCTTCCTATGGCCATGTCGCTAGAAAAAATGCTGTCAAGTGTATCATCTATATCCACTAATACGCAAGAAGCAAATTGTCTCAACGGTGTTCTTACACCTGCCATAATGGGAGTAGGAATATTAATTTTAAATAATGATGTTGCGTCATAGTATCTTTTTACTATAGACATTCTTTTATCTTTAGGATAATCTGCAAATAGTGTTGCCGCAATCATCATGTACATCACTTGTGGTGATTCATGTATGTCACCAGTGCTTCTATCTTGCACAAGATATTTGTCAACAATTTGTCTCAGTCCTGCATAAGTAAAATTTTCATCTCTACTGTGTTTGATCCAACTATTCAACTTCTTTAATTCTGTTTGTGTATATTTTTCTTTGATAGCAGGGTCGTATACGCCTCTATCAATATTTCTATCTATTATTTTTGTAAGCGGAATAGGAGTGTATTGTCCAAACGTTTCTTTGTAAATCGGATATAACAACAATCGTGCCGCAACATATTGATAATTGGGGTTATCCAATGTGATCAAATCGTTAGATGATTTAATTAATATTTCTTGTATTTCTTCTGTTGACATTCCATCATAAAATTGTATGTTCGCAGTCATCTCAACTTGCGAAGCACTAACATTTGATAGTCCTTCACAGGCTTCTTCTACTACAAAATGAATTTTATTGATGTCTAATGGTACACTTGTTCCGTCACGTTTAATGATATGAATTCCGACGCCGTTTGACATTCTCAATAACTCCTGTTAATTTTTATTCTACTACGTGATGATATTGTATTTATTGTAATGCTGGCATCGTGTAAATGCGTTGTGAAACAAAATTTGTGGGTAAGTCACTCTTTTGAACAACTTCATTGTATTTGTAACACAAAACGTAATTTCCAATACAAACAGGATAACATAATTCATCTTCTTCGTAGTCCTTAACTATATGTATCTCGAATTTGTCTCGAGAAAACCTATTAGTTAATTGTAAAGTGTAACACACTCCAAGGCTGTTTGTCAAGTCGCAAATGCTGTTTTGAGCGAGAAGTTCCCATGGAGTGGGCCAAGTGTCCATATTCCACGGATCTACACTCAGTTTACTCCTTGCCAACTTGTTGTAATAGTTTATTACGTCCTGAAAAGGGTTGAGACTTACCTCTAGTTGTTTTCTAAATTGTGTCCAGTTAACGAGTTTAAGCTCGTAATTGTTGTGGGGCATATTAAGTTTTGTATCTTAATTTAAATAATATGTCACCTGTGTCAGACGTTGTCGTGTTCTTCATTGAAATTACAACTGTGTCGTTAGTTGCATCACTGTTTTCATCTGCAAGTGCAACGGAAAATTCTATATTGGTAGCATAACTGCTACTTCCAAGATATGTGTAGTCATCTGTAACAGATGCAGTACCATCAGCTAGGTTAACCAATATGTCTAGTTTACCTTCTCTGACTGCATTTACTTGACTTGATTTGTAAATGTATTCTACTTCTACATTTCTTGTAGCATAACCTGGACATCTTAAAACTCTTACTGCTGAGTTTTGTTGTGTCACCGGAAATCTATAACTGTATGAATTATCAAACACTCCAGGGCCTTCTACTTCCGGAATGTATCTGTATCCTGAAATAAAGTTTTGATTAAAACTAAGGTCGCTTGTTCTTGTAAAAAAGTCATCAGTTGAATAATTGCTAAGAGCAGTACCATCTGTAAATTTTATAATGCTGTGTGATGCGTTGCCTTCATTACCACCATTGTTTCCTACACTTGTAAATCTGTTGTTGTTTGAACTGTTGAAGTTTCCTTTGTGTATGAAAATTCCTTGTTGGTCAATGTCATGAAACTCACAGTTTGTAAATGCGTTTCTTTGTGGACCTGTTGCCATACCTTGTTGTCCAATGGTTGTGTTGGCTCCAAAGTATACTCCGTAACTTAACGTGTCAAACTCACACTTGTCAAATGTATTTTCTACAACATCAAAATCTGAAACAACACCTGTACCAAACCCTTTTATCTTAACATTCTTAAATTTGTTTCTATTACAACTTACCGCAGTTGATAAACTGTTCATTCTAATTGCATTCTGATTGGCACCTGCGGCTGTACCACTTGTCCAACCACCGTGAATAATAAGATCTTCAAAGGTACTTTCTTTACATGAAACCAAACTTATTCCTAAATTTGTTGTATTCTGTATGATAGTAAATCCTTTTAATAAAATTTTCTGTGCTTGATTAAGTGTTGTGCTTGAACTGTCTTGTGCATAACTTCCTGGCGTTGAACCTGAATTGACAGTTTCAAACACAGGTGCATTTCCACCTTGTGTAATTTTTACTTTGTCTTGTCCTGCACCAACGATAGTTGCATAAGGTGGTAGTTTTAAACTTGCAGACAATAAGTATTCACCTGCTGGTATTTCTAATGTAACTCTACTTGCAGTTGATCCTTTGGTTGCACTATTTAAATAAAGCTGGTCAATGGCTCTTTGCATAACCACTGTTTGATCTGAACCATCACCTGATGCTCCAAATGATTTAACACTTACTTTTTCATCTAATCTTTCTTGTAGTGTTCTTGCCACAGGTAACATTGAAGTTGTGCCTGTTTGCATTGTAGCAACGTTCTTTTGAAATGTATATTGATCTGCGAAACTGAACAAGTTATCATGTTCTGTTAGTATCTTGCTATTACCTACTGCTGGAGATCCTTCTGAAACTGAACCATTACCTATGTAAAGTTCACGTGTGTCTACTGCCCAACCAAACTCACCACCTGCTAGTTGTGGGATGCCTGAGCCAACATTTTTTTGACCTCTACGTACTTGAATTCTTGATATTTGTACTATTGCCACTGCATAACTCCTTATAGTTATATTTATGCAAACTGGTCATAGTATAGATACACCCTATCCCACCATTTAGACTCCCATGATTTAAATTCATCTGGGTATATGTCAAATTGTTGATATTCATTGTTTCTACTGCACATAAACACATGGCCTTCCTGTATATTAGTGCCATATAATTCGTTGTGTGCTAGGGCATAGGCAGTGAGCTGAAGTTTGTAATCTTCTACCCATTCTTCTTTCTTAGGCTTGTTTGTTTGTTTAAAGTCCATTATGCTTTCCGCACCGTTAAAGACGCCTACGAGGTCTGTAGTGCCGGCGTAAATCTTAGGATGGTATAATTGTACCTCAGACCCCCATATTTCGTCTATTTTACTTAATGCTTTGTCTTTTATGGTCGTTGCCATCTTGTTTGCTTGTTGACTATAAGGGTTTGACCCAGCAGATGGCCAATTGCCTGTTTCCACATAATCTTCAAGAAATTTGTGCATACGTGTTCCTATACTAGCGGCCTCTGTTGCTATTTCGTTTGCTTTAGTTTCACCAACCCTTTTACGCCATTCTATCAAAGAAGTTTTATCCTTTGTTTTATCTAGTATGGTTGTAACACTAGCAACACTATTGCCATCTGGACAAGCATAAAGTCTTTTGCCATTGACACTTTCTTTTTTAATTTCTTCGTAATTGAACTTTTTAATTAGAAGTGTCATCTGCTTTCCATTTCGCTTTAAAATTAATAACCAACACACTTCTATCATTTGCACTAGGATAAGTCAAATGGTTTACATTGCCATTCAATATAACAAGTTTGCCTGGTGCGGGTTTGATTTCTATGTGTTGTACTTCTGTGTTTGAATGTCCTAATAATGTTACAAGACTGCCATCTGATTCAGCAAAATACATCACTGTGCTAATTAATGATTCTTCATTTGTATGATTATGTACTTTTTGATATCCGTGTGGTTTGTAATCTATGTACCAACTGTGTACTGCATTAATTTCTTCAATTGGAATATTATTTTCTTGTAGTTTCTTTAATGTAAAATCATAGAATCCTAAAGATATGTTATTAATATCACAGGTGTTTTGTGTTCTGTCATCATAGTCTGTGGTTTCCACAAAACTTCTAATCATTACGTGTTTGATGTTTTCCCAATCAGGATACTTTGTTTCTATGACAAATTGTCCAGGTGCAAAATAACTATTTTCCATCTTTCATCCAGTCATGTCTATCAGGGTCTAATTTATGCACCATGCCTGGAATAGGCTCATCAGGAGCAAAGTATTCAAAGTCAAAGTCAACAACAAATGTTCTACGTGGTTTCTTTGCAGGATATACACCATGCCATACTCTGCCGTCAAGTATTACAGTTCTACCTGGATAAGGACCAAACTGTGTCATTAACTGTGAACCATCTGGATTAGGCATCAAAGTATAAAGCATACCATTGTCTGCAGATTGTTCATTGGTTCCTGTTGTAGGTTGGGCATCCATTGCCATTACCATGCTAATACACATTGGACCGTGATTGTGTATTGCTTGATAACCTCCATCGTTATAATCAACACACCAACACTTGCTTACCTTTATTGATTTAATAGGAACACGATTACGTCTAATTTGTGACATGACCCATTTCAATAGTTTGTCCCAATTGATATTGTCAAACTTGTTTTGATCAATGGGTGGAAAGTTAGATCCAGGATTAGCAGGGTTAACTTCAAATTCTGTTTCGTTCAGTGTTTGTGAACTTGGAAATCCTACTTGCTCTGGCGTGTCTGGATTCATCTTATCCGAACGCACTACATTGCCTCCCCATTCAGGTAAGTTCTTAGGAGTCACATCATATTGATATCCTCTGAAAGTAGTTTTAATTTTGCTTTCGTCTTCGCCTCTGTATTCTTCGTTCTCAAATAACTTTAAAAAATCTTCATAGAATGGACACTTGACATCAATTATCCATTGGTTCATTGCACTATGAAATTCTGTATTTGAATTAGGATTTACGTTTGGAGTTCTTTCATATGGATCCGGAGCCATGTGTTCTGTCTTCTCAACCATTTACTACCTTTCTCAGTTGTGATTTAGGAACATCAATGTGTCTTTTATCACACTCTGTATCTATCACACAAATGTTGCACTTGGGCTTTTTACTTTTGCACACTCTTTTTGCATGAGTTATAAGTTGCATATGAGCGGCGTACTTGTACTTATCGGGTGTAGATTCGTTGACAACAATACTTGACTTGCCTTCATCTAAACTATCTGTCCAACCCAATCTCCACAACAATCTAAACACATGAGTATCAACTGCTATGTAAGGTTTATTAAAAACAAACCTCATTACAATGTCAGATGACTTTTTACCTACACCTGGTAACTTCATTAGTTCTTTTTGTGTGTCAGGAACACGACCATCGTACTCCTCTAATAATTTTTTACTTGTTGCAAGAATGTTTTTGCTTTTTGCATTATATAATCCTGCAGGCTTGATTGCTTCTATCACTTGTTCCTGTGTTAGCTTTATCATTTCTTGTGGAGTTTCAGCTAATGAAAATAATTGTTTACAAGCCACAGCCGTTCTTGCATCTTGGCTTTGTGCTGACAACATAACTCCTATTAAACTTTGATAAGCTCTGCTATGAATCTTTGCGGCAGGCTTGGCGTTCCTATACTTAGGCCAATAGTCAGAAAGTCTTTCGTAAATTGTTTCAATCTGTTTTTGTGTTTTCATCTGTGGTTGGCTCTTGTTCTAGTTCATCTAACATTTCATCATATGACTTGCCTGGATTTTCCCAACTGCTATACATATTAGGTTCTTGTGTATAGTAAGGATCATTAAAGTTGGGATCATCAACTCCTTCTACTGCATTAACTTCAGGTATGTAATGCTTCAACATATTTTCTACACCAAGTTTCAATGTTACTGAACTACTAGCACAACCAGAACAAGCACCTGACATAAGCATCAATGCAACGCCTGTGTCCATATCAAAGTCTTGTAACTTAACAACACCACCGTGCATCTCTACACTAGGTTGTATGTTCTTTTCAACTATTGAATTTATTTCTTCAATTATTTGTTCTTTTGTTCTACTCATAATGGTATGTAGTTCCTATCTCTTCCGTCTGTGTTAATTGTAAATGTAATTCTATCGCCTGTGCTTTTACTTGCCTGTGTCTTGTGAGTCATCCATCCTGGGAACAATAACACGTCGTTGGTCTTCACATGAACTTCTTTCCAGTAATCATGAATTGTGTTTTCTGGTATTCTTGAATAGTGTGTCCAGTTAGTTCTCAACAACTGTTCAAACATAAGATTACCGCTATCTTCAGGTACCTGCACATAGGCTGATACCACCACATTGGTTGAACCATGATCATGAGGTAATGTATGAGCATTTATATTGTGTATATTGGTCCAACTTCCTGTGGCTATAATGTCTGTAAACTGAACGTCCCATTCACGTAAACAGATGTCTATTTTTGGTTTTAACCAAATCATAAATTCTCTATTGCACTCCCACTCGTGTGGTGGGTTTGGATGTCCTGCCGTGGACTTTCCGCCATCAGCTTCTGTCTGATGAAACTCAGCTTCTTTGGCTTGGTAGTCTAAGAATGCCTGTACATCAAAGCCAGGTTCATAATTATATTTCCAAACTAGGTTAGGTAGTATTTTTACTTCGCTCATTATTATACCTCATTTACACAAAGTATATAACAAAAAATAGATTATGTCAAGTTAAAGAGCGGCGTTGGTTGCTCTTTTTGCCATTTGGTCGACTGTTGCATCTGCTGGATCAGTAGTTTTAGTCATTGGCTCTTCACTGTCAGCTTCTTGTTTTGTGGTTAATGTTACACCTTTGTCATCAAAATTTTTGACAAGTTTTTGAACGTCTGGATTGGCATCATATATTTGTTTGAAGCCATCATAGTCAAACTGTTGTAGATCCATGTTGGTCATTATTTGATTGAGTGCTTCAAAAGACAGATAGGCAGACTGACCTTTACTGTCAGCACTACCTATCATATTTCTAAATGTTGAGATTAACGCCTCTTTTGAATTTGACGCTTCAGTTACTTTGGTTCTTGTGGAGCCTTTTTTTTTGAGTCAGTTAATAACTGACCTAATCTTCTGCTACGTTCAACGGATTCTCGTTTTTCCCTGTCCGCTACCTCTTCGCCTCCTGTTGCTGGTTCACTTGCTCCGAACTCATCATCAGTTGCTACTGGTTCAGCACCGGCCTCCTGGTCAACTGTTGGTTCCATTGGTTCCTCAGCTGGAGCTTCTGGATCTGCACCCATTGGCTCTGGAGCACCTTCGCCTGTTACGATGGCTACGCCACCTGTTAGTGCTTCTCTTGTAGTTTCAAAAACTGTATATAAATTTTCAAGTGCTGGTTTTACAGTATTGATGAACTCTTCGCTTTTCTCTGATCCTAATTCATCTCTGATCTTATCGCCTAGTTCAAGCATTGATTCAGTTTGCATTTCTGCTGTATCTTCCATCCAGCCTGTGAGTCTATCCACCATGTCCTTTGCGGCCATAACTAATGTTGCTTTATCTTCTTCACCCTCTATTAATTTAATGTAGCCTTCTAATGCTTCATTCATTTCTTTTTTACAATCGTCGATCATAGCCTTTAATTTACCTTGATCACAATCTGGGTGCATTTTGCAAATTTCTTCTTTTGTTTTACCATCTTTACACATTTTCATGATGTGTGCTTTTGATGGCATCTTACCTTTTTCTTCTTTTTCTTTGATGTCTTTAGCTTCGTCGTCTTTACCTTGCTTTTTAAGTATTGCTTTCTTTAAGCCTGCTGGTAATTTTTCTTGACCTTTTGTTAAATCTTCATCAGCTACATCTTCTTTTTTAGCTTCTTTATCCTTAACAGCCTTTTTCATTGGCTCTTTCTTATCGCCATCACCATCTATATCAATATAGTCTGGTTTAGCTTTAGCTCTTTCTTCAATTTCTCTGTTGATTACGTCTAGGAACATTTTGCCTTTTTGGTAGGCATCGCTTGTATGAACTGTTTCGAAACTTTCGTTGGTTTCAACTTGACTTAATTGTGTTCTAAGTTTGTTACGAGCATCTTCAAGTTGCTCATTAGTGAAATCGTTCAAACGAAGTTTAGTTCCGAATGTTTTTGCCAATGACTCATTTAAGTCTTCAGCTGATGTTATTTTAAGTTCATTTAGTTTCATAGCACCGTTCCTATATGTTATTATTATTTATCATCAATCATCAAATATGTATTCGTCTAATTGGCAGATATAGTCGTATGTATGGTCTTTTGCAAGTTCAAACCGCATATAAGCCATCTCTTTGCGTGTTTCGTCCTGGGTTTGCTCTATGGTATTCTTGTGAAATATGCTGTCCATGTAGTGTTTATTAAGTTTTGAGTCCAAATGTAGGACTGTGTTCAATGTTTGCTTGTCTGATCTAGCTCTTGCTTTAGCATAAGCAATGGCTCCACGTTTACTAAAGGTTGTGCCTACTCGTTTATGGGTACCAACATCAAACAACAGATATCCACCATCTTTTTTGGATTCTCTGAATATTGTGTTCTTGATTCTTACTGATTTGCCTTTGCCCTTCACATAAGGCATATGGACCTTTTGAAGGCCATTTTCCATGATTTCATCTAGGTCTTTTTGTAATTTAGTAGGATTCATTTGCAATTACCATTACACTTCCATTATTGGTAATTTTACTTACCAGAGCTTTTCTAATAAGCCCTTCAATAACGAAACGTTCGCGTTCAGGAAAACTAATTAGGGGCATTGGATAATCCTGCATTCTAGCAAGAACTTCCTTCTCTTCATTAGTTGTTTGTATACTGAATTCACCTACCAGTTCATTAAGTTTCATTAGACTACCTTACCAGCCATTGAATTACCTGCGGCTTGGTCTGCTTTCTTTTTTACTATAGAATCTAGTTCTTTTTTATTATAAACAAATGCTTGTGGCTCTCCAGGTTTTGCTTCTGGATTTTTAAGTGTTACCATATCACCCTTTACATCGTCAATATCAAATTCAGTTTCTTTTCCACTTTGCGTTGGCATTGCGATTGAACTACCTTTCTTTAAGATAGCATTCGAAACTTTACTCTGTGCTTTTTGTACGGCTTTCACTGCCGCTTGGCCAATACCTTTGGCTTTATTGGCTCCTACTTTTCCAAGTTGAGCTCCCATTCTTACACCAGCCTTCGCCGCCGCGGATCCCATTTTAGCACCTACACGACCTATGGCCGCTCCTATTGCCGGTACTACTTCTACAACCTTGCCGTCTTCCTTGGGCTTGATGAATTCGTTTGCTCTCATTACTTGCTTCTTCTTCCTGGTTTAAACTTGCGGGCCTTTTTTGCTTTCACAGGTTTATACCTTCTTTGTGTATTCTGTACGTTTGCTTTTGTTAAACGTTTTGTTAAACCACCAGCTCTTTTAATACGAGCTGATTTAACTTTCATAACACTTGAACGTCTAGCCTTTGCTCTTTTTAAATTAATAGCACTTCCTACTTTCTTCTGTGCATTACAGGTACTAGGTTGTGCAACAATTCTACCTTTACGTGTTCCTGAGGTACATCTATATTTACGTACAAGTTTGCCTTTGTTTCTACCCCAAATTTGAACTACGCCTTCCTTAATAGATTCTGTCATTATTTCTTTTATCAACATTATCTTCTACCGGCCTTGTTTAATGCTTGTACTCTACGACTTGCAGGATTTACTCTTTTAGTTCTGCGAGCCTTTCTCATCATCTTAGCCCCAATCCTTGCTCTTGTACGTTTCATTGTTATTCTAGCTTTCATGTTGGGGGAGGCAAAACATTGACTCATCTGTTTTACAATACGTCCTTTGCGTCTACCAGCTGTGCAACGATACTTTCGCACGACCTTCTTACCAGATCTTGCCCATATCTGCTTCTCAGTTAATGATTCATATATTTCACGTACTAGCATACGTGTATTTATGTTGTTAAAGATGTAAAGTAATTAGGTTGGATTATGTAAAGTTGATAAGGACTACGACTACTGTTGAAAGCAAACCAGCTATAATTGTGCCTGTTGCACCTATAATAACTTTTACCATTGACTTATTACCATGTGTGATATCGGCGTGAACGTGTTCAACTTTGGCTTCGATCTTGCTGAGGCGAAGCTCTAAATTGTTATATCTCTGTTCGCACAAATCAACGTGTGCTTCTAAGTTTTCTCTTTCTAAACTAGTGGCTCTTGCCATCTTTTTCTCTCCGTTCCTTATTCTATCGTGGAAGGGGCCTATAATCAAATCGCCTAAAGTAAGTTTGCCTAATACTTATATATTTACCGTGTGCCTACTGCTTTTTATCTGCTAACTTAAAAATGATGTTTTTACTAGCTTCATCTTTTGTTCTGAAAGCATTATTATTTATCGTAACAGATTCAGTAAGCCCTGCAATAACAGGCACCAAATCAAAGTCATCTACCAATGCATCAACGGTCAAAGCACCTTCCTGCTCAATGTTAAACTTGAAGTGCCATACATTGTGTTTGCCTTTAAATGATTGACCAAACTCACTATCAGTGATGTCCAATTCACTAACCATAATAGGCTTTTCGTTGAAGTAAGGGTTTGCTCTAAGTCCTATGACTTGTAGAAATGTGTTCCAATTTGCTTGTTGGTTGATTGCCAAACGATCTTCACTACGGAATTTGGTTTGTCCTGTGTTTGTTATGTCAATCAATGTTGCGACTTCGAAGTTCATATTACTACTTATAGCCATAAAAAAAGGGCTCGAATAAATCCGAGCCCTTTAGTGTGTTTAGTTTTGCTAAACTTCTTATTAACTTAGACTTACGCCGCTGTTAATGTAGAAGCCGCAACAACAGTTGTTCCAGAAACGTCGATGTCGTTTGGTCCTACTGCTGTACCTAAGTGTCTGATAGCCGCTTGTAAAGAAGCCGCGTCCCACTGTGAACTGTCAACTAAGATAGTTCCTGTTCCTGCGTTGGAATCAGTGAAAGATGCACCTAGTGTGTTAGTTGCCATCATAATTGCTTCAACAACTTCGTTAGCCGCGTCATCTTCTGCTCTGATGTCACGTGCTGAGTTTGAAGCATTTTTTACTGTTACTAAGAAAGCGCCGATGTTAGCACTTGTTCTGTAAGATCCTACAACATAGTTGCCGAATCCTGATACTCTTGCTGGTCCTGCCATTTTATTTCTCCTATTTTCTAATGGCCTTAGAGCGTTCTCTTGCTCTTTGGTTACAAGTATTTATATTATTTTGGAAAAAAGTATGATTATCGGTTCTTTTTGGCTCTATTTTCTAAACTTCTAAGCATTTGCACATATCCGGGGCCTGCTTTTACTATGTTATCTACTATTAGAATTGCAGGCAAATAACTTTTTACAAACTGTGATGGAATGCTTTTGCCGTCTTTGGCCATTTCTAAGAACTTCTTTGTACCAACTAAATTTTTAGATCCAACAAGATATCTATACAAAGACAAGTCTCTTGCAGTGACTGATATGTCAGGCATACTTACTGTTGGTTCGTTGTCTTTGACTGTGCTTGTTTCTAAATCTCTCTGTGCAACAAGTTCTTCAAGATGTACGATTAAATCACTTGATCTAAGTTTTGCTCTTGCGGCAATGGACAATCTTGTTGCTAACCTTTTCTTGTCCATTGTTGTTAATGATTGGAAACTCATTAACGATCTTCTAATTGATTTGTAATCTGCGTTGGATATTCTTAATGCAGATTCTAATCCTATAAATGTTTCACTTGTTCGTGATGCTTGACCGTTGCCAAGTGTGGTTAGATATCTATTCAAACCATTAAGTGGCACACTGGTACGCCTTGCCACTAGTCTAGCACTATCGGGATCTTTAAGTTTGGAAAGAGCTTCATCATCTCCATTTGCGAAGTAGATGAAATTATGCAAGTCTGTGCCATGTATCTGAAAACGTCTATAGGAAGTATCGTGTGTTTTCTTTGCATAAGCCATAGCAATAGGCACATACCTTGGATATTTTCTCAATAGTTCTAGAACTAGTAAAGACAAGTACAATCTCTCGCAACAATCATTGTAAGTGAGTTTTAAAACATCACTTGAGTTACGAGTCATTCTTGCTTCATAGAGTTCCTCTATAAAATCAAGTTGCATTAGTTAGGCTCCTTGTGCGTAACTTGTAGCCATTTTATCGATTTCGTCATCGCTAGGCTCTCTTCTATCATCATCGTCGTCATCATCTGCAGATGGTTCAGGATCTTTTACAGAACCAATAGCAGGATCAGGCATCTTTTGTCCAACTGCCATTGCTTGTTTGATAGTTTTCACATCAAGCTCACTTACTTTTTGTAAGTCGCCAAAGCTGGTTGGTCCGCCTGGTGTGCCGAAACGTGTCAGTGCATCACCTAACTTCGATAATTTATTTCCTAGTGCGATAGCTTCATCGTCTTTGTTCATTTTCATGCCCATGTCCATTATGACTCTACCAATCTTTGCCATTTTGTTTTCTTGTGATTGGCCACCTGTCATTCTTGGATCTTCAGGAATAAATTCATTCGCTTTCATGTTTGCTCCTTCCCTTTTGATTGCTCTGTTAGCCGCACTGAATCCAGCACGATTAACAAATTTTAAATCTCCACCTTGTCGTGACATAACATAACCTTCGCCACCTGGAGTATCACCTATTGATGCTTTGACATCAGTTGACTGTGCGTCAAGCTGTTTGATAATGTTATCCTTAACATTCATTATGCCGGATACCACTTGCCATAAAGCACCAAAGGCTTTCATGTTTTCATTTATGTAGTTGATTATTTTTTCTTGTTTAGGTTTACTGACAACACTACTTTGTAACCAACGTACAAAATCTCTGCCTAAATTGTTTAAGCCTGTATCTACCTTGCTGTTTGTATAACTGTAAAGTATGTTTGAAAAGTCTGAGACTTTCATTTGTTTTAATTTATTTTTGTCCAATAAAGAATCTAATGCACTTGCGTTTGCATTAATGGTTGCACTTAATTTGTTTATGCCACTCATATCTATTTTTGGTGGCTGTTGTACAGTGACAGGAGGTAACACTAATAACTTGCTACCTTGAAATATATCATAATCTGTTAAAGGCTTTTCAGTTCCATCAGGGTCAACTATTCTATGAATCACTACCCCAGCATCCGATTGGGCAATTCGTTTTCCTATGTCACTGTCAGCTTGTACCGAATAGGAAACCAATTGCGGTTTAAAATTAAATGTGCCATTTTTTTCTTCGGGCCTGTTAAAATACAACAAGTCGCCTTTGAAGTAGCCTCTATAATCTTCAGGTATTGCCTTTTCAAACACAGGAAAAACATTTTTCATATTATTTGCAAATGCCTTGTAACTGTCTGGCTTCTCGCCACCTTTACCTCTGCCTAATAACATTTTCTCAACGTCATCTCCTGATTTACTTTTTCCGTCATAACCTTTTGCAACAAAGCCTGACTTGTCAGTGAAAATAAAATCACCCTTGTCATCTCTGCCAAATATCACTGCTGGACTTCCGTCCCATTTAATTGTTGTGGATTGTGTGTCACCTGCCGCCAAGTCTTTGAAAGCTTCTAAAACTCTGATAGCACCTTTACTACCTTCAAAGAAGATTACATCTTCTGCATGGTCAATACGAGCACCTTCATTTACTATTTTAAATTCTTCAAATTTCATTACGGTAACTTCAAGCCTTCTTTGTCAAAGTAATCCTTTGCGTCTTTAACTAGATTTTCATAGTTGGGATCTGTTTTAATTTTAGCATTGATAGTTTCAACACTTCTCATATCGTCAGCACTTGCTCCATCTCCTAGCAATACTTTTGCTACCTCATTTGGATCTTTGGTTACTGGCTCGTTAGTGATTCTATCTACCAACCCATTTGTTGGTGACCATTTGTAACCCTGTGCTTTTGCAACAGAGGCAATCATGATCATTCTGTGTTGTCCTTTGAATTCACTATCTGCCGCACCACGCAAGGCAAACTTCATAAACTTGGGATCACCAAACATAAGATCAGTTTGTACAAATCCGTTCTTGGCATCACCTTTGATTGGAGTCTTAAAATGTACACTTACACCAGACTTGGCTATCCAAGATCTATCATCGTCCTTTGGAGCATTTGAATCTTTCCAGGCTTTAAGTTTTCCTACAAGAGCATCTTTGTTGACCTTTTCTTTGTCAACTGCAACATCTAAGTCACCACTGGTAGGCTTGATACCTGTGCTACCTAGCATGAAGTTTACATGATCAAGTCCTGTGATCTTCTCCAACCATTTAAGTGTTGGCTCTACGTCAGCTTGGTTGATTCTCTGTGTTGCGTCCTGTCCGTCTGGTGTTTTGAATACGTTACCGCCTTCATTTAGTATCATGGCCCTGATCCTTTTTGTCTTCAATTATCTTGTCAATTCCGCGTTTGAACTTTCTAGGATCGCCACTTCTGATACTGTTAATAAAACGTCTTTCCATTTCTTGTGCAACCTCAGGACTATATGATTCTGTAATACGATTCAACAGATTGATACTGCTTTCTATCAGATTATTACCTGTAGACTGTATTAAGGCATCGTTATTGCTAGTTCTGTTGATAGAACTCAATTCCTGTAATATTGATCTAGTACGTTTTCTCATGGCTTATATTCCCTATAACTGTATTTAGTGTTATCAAAATAAATATTTCGCCGTATTCGGTTGACAAAATTGCTAATACTATTATATACTAGTTGCAAATGCGGGTGTCGTATAGTGGTAATACCTCAGCCTTCCAAGCTGATGCTAGGAGTTCGATTCTCCTCACCCGCTCCATACCCAATTACATTTAAATTATATAAGCAGATAAATATACTTGAATAAGGAGATAGCAAGTATATGGGAAAATTTAATAATAAAATTATGGCAGAGTTTAATCCACCAAGGAAGTGGGTGCTAGGTAGAGATCTATCCTACACCACATCTGATTTGTCTGTTGAAGATATCAAGTCATTGCAGGCAGTTGGCGTTAAGGTTAAACGTGAAACTAACAAAACAGAAACTATCACAGTACCAAAAGGATTTGTTACAGATTTAGCATCAGTGCCAAGAGCTATGTGGGCCTTTATTGCTCCATTTGATGTAGCCAGAGCGGCAATCGTACACGATTTGCTATACAAAACAATTAGACAGTATCGCTGGAAGATGAAAGATAAAGAAGATAAGGAACTGGTCAAGAAAGCCAAGATAGCATCAGACAAAGTTTTCTTACTTGGTATGCACGATGCAGAGCCTAAGATTCCAGGGTGGAAAAGTTATTCATCATGGAAGGCTGTTGACTTGTTTGGAAATGGTTCAATAGTCCCAAACAAAGACAACATCTAATTTACCAACGTAAAATAAAAAACTTATTCTTATCCCAATGTTCCTTGGTAAAGCAACCAAAGGCTTTGTGATTAGGTTGTAGTTCTCTTGCTATTTCTTTTCCCTTATCGCAGTCAGGCACTTGCCCAACTAACACTGGTTGTTCATAATTATATCCCAACCAAACAATTACCATAAATTTAGTCAACATTGGCTTGTATGTGTAAAGGTTTTGCTATTGGTTCAGGTGCTTCTACTTCTGAATGTTGTTCATTGTTTTCAAATGATTCAGCTACCCAATCATGTATTTCAACAAAGATGTTGTATGCCAACCATCCAAATAAAACTAATTCTAAACTATATAATTTCATTATAGTAAACTCCCAGGTAAAGGTTCTTTCCATGTTCCATGTTTCTCATATTGTTTTTTGATGTTTCTCATGTTTGCTCCATGATGATTTTGCATTTCAAAAAACTTTTTGAGCATTTTATTATTAGGATCTAACCTTAGAACTTCGCAGGTTAGAACTTCTTGAATATGCCAGTCCATTGCTTGTTTTGTACTTTGCATACCAACTCCTTTCAAAAAAAATGGAGCCTTCCCTAAGGTTGGCTCCTAGTTAAAATTATAATATACTATAATATTATTATAATGTCAACCTATTTTTCTGCACAGGCATATGAATTAATTTCTAATCCAACTGATACCTCTACGATTTGTGGTTTAGTCCATTGCATCGTACGTCTCCTAAATAAAGGTTACGTGCCGGTTGTCTTCTGACCGCGGTCCACAGTAGAATTAATTCTACTAATAATATATAGCATATCCGATATGAACGTGCAATGAACAAATGATTATGGCTTTAGCCATTTCTTAGATAGTTCGTACCAATACTGTCCACCTTCACGTAGAAGTTCATTGTCAGTACGTAACCTTTCAAGCCTACGAACTATTACATCGTGTTGGTATTGTGATATAACTTTATTCTTATTTTGATGTTTTTCTAAACGTGCTATTATATCGTCAATGATGGGGCAAGTTATGTCAGGCACCTTAGGTGACTTACGTTTTAATTTTAGCCAGTGTTTTTCTCCAGTGCCATATAAATTATTTAAATGTAATGACACTAGAGTTCTAAAGGTGTTTAAAAAGATTACCAACCGTTTGGAACGATTACGTAATGAATTGCTAAAACTACTCCTACTGATGCTCCTAATCCTACGATCATCTTAAAGAAGTCTCTTCCTATCAAAGGAAAAACAGTTTTAAACTTTTCCTTACCTGTGATAGTTGCCATAGCAAGTTCTCTACCACAAAGCAATCCTACGAATACCCAAGTCGTTGACATTGGCACATCATTAAGTTCTTTGAAGAAGAATAAGATTAACCAATACACAAAGTCAATGATAGTTGCTGACCTAACATATCTTGTATTGTGTTTCTCCAATACAATCTTTTGTATCTTACCTCCGCCTTCTTTAAACATAAAGCCAAGTCCTGCTATGAATACTATTGATATGATTATCATTAGTTCCCAGGGTATCTGTCTTGGTAGGAACACGGCAATATTTGCCATGTCATGACTTAACCAAGTAAACCAAAGGAAGCCTGTTGTAACCCATTGACCTATACGCCAATAAAGTTTATGTTCTTCCTTGACTGGTTTTGCTTCGTCAAGTATTTTGCTAACAACAATCCAAATACAATATGCCGCCACAGCCGCGACTGCATATCCCATCATAGATTTCATTA
>Ga0160422_10000471_pt1 | contig 24175 bp, 13 predicted proteins | sample Fk160mmetaG_FD_108192 | JGI IMG/M metagenome (GOLD analysis project Ga0160422, IMG submission 108192) | Marine microbial communities from the Central Pacific Ocean - Fk160115 60m metaG | ecosystem: Environmental > Aquatic > Marine > Oceanic > Photic zone | place: The Central Pacific Ocean...
GATGAGCATTGGCCGAGAAGGGAGGTGGCTTGAAGAGAATCACCGGGGAAAGGTTCAATTCGCCCTTGCCCAAGTCTCTGGCGAAACGCATCGGACTGCGGACGGACGGTACCAACTCTATGGGCAGGTAGGAGTTTTCCCAGCGGCCCCCGATGCGGTGAGAGGTCTCGATCCTTGATCGGCTCGCCTCCAGTTCTCCAAGCAAACGGGGGACCCATTCCTCCCAGCCGGGAACATGGGCTTCTATGATATTTTTGCCACCGAAGCAATGAGTCCTCATCGCGAAGGCGGGGCAAGCATGCGAATGAGGTCTACCTGGAGAGGATACTCCGCCAGCATTTGGTCTACGTCCGGCCATGAGAAGTCGGAATAGTCGAAACCGGGCGTAACCGAACAACTGACGAGGGAAAAACCCGAATCGCCCGAGGAATCGGCTCCGAAGATCGTACCAGAGCAAAGGGTACGCTGGGGCATCTCCGAATTTGCCCATGAGTTCCCCAGCAGGTCCAAACGATACTGCCCTTCCCTGAAGGAATGAATTCGTACCGGGTTGCCTTGGTGAAAATACCAGGTCTCGTCCGAACGGAGGGAATGGAGGCGCGAAACCTCCTGGCTCTTGAGGAGGTAGAGGATGGAAGTGCCGAGGGAACGACTCCCTTCGTCCACCCGCAAGGACTTTTCCGATTCATAAGTCCTGCGGAACCAACCACCTTCCTCATGCGGAGAGAGACGAAGTGCCTCGATCAGGTAGTCTGCGGTGGGCATATCCGATTGAGCTCTAGAGTCCGAGGGGTATGGAGAAAAATGGTCGGGACGGTGAGATTCGAACTCACGGCCTCCTGCTCCCAAAGCAGGCGCGCTAACCAGACTACGCTACGTCCCGTAAAAAGTAAGGCATGATAAAGAGCTCTCATGGAAGAAGCAAAGCAATTCAAGCGTCTCGACGGTGAGATGGATTGCTTACGCTCTTTCGGTTTGCAAAAACGCATCAACATATCATGATGCGTTGATACGTAAATGAAAGACTTCTCCATTCAAAAACCGGATTCCCATGATCTGGAGGCTCTCCTCAAGGAGCGGATCCTGATTATGGATGGCGCCATGGGCACCATGATTCAGCAGGAAAAATTGGGGGAATACGACTTCCGGGGCGAAATCTTCGCAAACCACCCTTCGGAATTAAAAGGTAACAACGACCTTCTTTGCCTTACTCGCCCCGACCTGATCCGTCGCATTCACCGCAATTATTTCGAGGCCGGTAGCGATATGGTCGAGACCAACACCTTCAGCGCGACCAGCATCGCGATGGCAGACTACAACCTGCAGGAGATCGTTCCCGAACTGAACTTGGCCGCGGCTAAGCTTGCACGGGAAGCTGCCGACGAGGCCATGGCCAAGGATCCCTCGCGTCCCCGCTTCGTGGCAGGGGCAATCGGGCCCACCAACCGCACCGCTTCCCTCTCACCCGACGTCAACGACCCTTCCCTCCGAAACGTAAATTACGACGAGCTGATAGAGGCTTACTACGTGCAAGCGAAGGCCCTTGTGGAAGGTGGAGCGGACCTTCTTTTGCCCGAAACCACTTTCGACACGCTCAACCTCAAGGCCGCCATCTTCGCCATCGAGAACTTATTCGATGATATCGGACGACGCCTGCCCGTCATTTTATCCATCACCATCACCGATGCATCAGGCCGAACGCTATCCGGACAAACCACCGAAGCATGTTGGAATTCCATTGCCCATGCAAAACCGCTCGGCGTGGGCCTGAACTGCGCCCTCGGCGCCGATGCGATGCGTCCCTACCTGCAGGCCTTGTCGAGAAATTCCGACTGCTTTATCCACTGCTACCCGAACGCAGGCCTTCCCAACCCACTCTCCGATACCGGCTATGACGAAACACCGGCCGACACGGCGTCCTCGATGTCGGTCTTCGCCGAGGAAGGACTCCTCAACATGGCCGGCGGATGTTGTGGAACCACCCCAGAGCACGTCAACGCCATAGCGGAAAAAATGTCCAGCCATGGGCCGAGGGAAAGGCCCGTCATCGACCCCGCCTTGCGCCTGAGCGGCTTGGAGCCATTCGAGATGAAAGGCAAACAGTCCTCTCTCATCATGGTAGGGGAGCGAACCAACGTGACGGGATCCCCGCGCTTTCGCAAGCTGATCGAACAGGAGGATTACGAGTCCGCCCTGAAGATCGCCAAACAGCAGGTGGAGAACGGAGCCAACGTCATCGACGTCAATTTCGATGCCGCCCTCCTTGACGGAGAGGCCTGCATGACTCGCTTCCTCAACCTGGTCGCCTCCGAGCCGGACATATCCAGGGTTCCCATTATGATCGACAGCTCGAAATGGTCCGTCATCGAGGCTGGGCTCAAGGTCATCCAGGGCAAATGCATCATCAACTCCATCAGCCTCAAGGAAGGCGAGGATGCCTTCAAGCATCAGGCCCGCCTGGCCCTGCGCTACGGAGCTGCGGTCGTGGTGATGGCTTTCGACGAGGAAGGTCAGGCCGCGACCTTGGAAGACAAGGTCAGGATTTGCGAGCGGGCCTATGGCATCCTCGTCGATCAAGTAGGCTTCCCGCCCGAGGACGTGATCTTCGACCCGCACGTGCTCACCCTCGCCACCGGCATGTCGGAGCACAACGCCTACGGAATCGCCTTCATAGAGGCAGTTCGAGAAATCAAGGCCAAATGCCCCCACGCTCGGACCAGTGGCGGCATAAGCAACGTGTCCTTCTCTTTCCGCGGCAACAACCTCGTGCGGGAAGCCATGCACGCGTGCTTCCTCTATCATGCGTGTCGAGCCGGACTGGACATGGGGATAGTCAACGCGGGCATGCTCGGGGTCTATGATGAAATCGAGCCCGAGCTGCGAAAAAGGGTAGAAGAGGTGATCCTCGACAAGGATCCGGAGGCCGGGGACCGCCTTCTCGAGTTTGCGGAGGAGATCAAGGACCTCAATTCGAATAGAAAATCTCAAGGCGCCGACCTTTCCTGGCGCGAAAAACCCGTCGGGGAAAGGCTGACTCACTCCCTGGTCAAGGGAATCGGCGACTTTGCCGAGGAAGACGCCGAGGAAGCGAGACAAATTCTGGGAAGGCCGCTTGAAGTGATAGAAGGCCCCCTGATGGACGGAATGAAGGTGGTGGGCGACCTGTTCGGGGAAGGAAAGATGTTCCTTCCCCAGGTGGTCAAGAGCGCCCGGGTCATGAAAAAAGCCGTGGCCTACCTCGAGCCCTTCATGGAAGCGGAAAAGGAGGGATCGGGATCGGGTAAGCGCGGAACCATGGTAATCGCCACCGTGAAGGGCGACGTTCACGACATCGGCAAGAACATCGTGGGCGTCGTGCTGGCATGCAACAACTGGGAAGTCATCGATCTCGGGGTCATGGTCTCCTGCGATAAGATCCTCGAGGCGGTTCGGGCTCATGACGCCGACGTTCTCGGCCTAAGCGGTCTCATAACCCCTTCCCTGGACGAGATGATGCACAACGCCGAAGAGATGCAGAAACTGGGGATGAAGATTCCTCTTCTCATCGGCGGGGCAACGACCAGCCGGGCCCACACCGCAATCAAGATCGCTCCGCGCTACGAACAGCCCGTGGTACAAGTTCCGGACGCGTCGCTCGTGGTCAACGTTTGCAACGACCTGACCCACCCGGAGAAGCGGGAAGAATTCGTAAATGAACTCAAGGACAAACAGGAAAAAGCCCGCATCAGGCATGAGAACAGGGATGAACGCAAACTCCTTACCCTCGGCGAAGCTCGGGAAAAAGGTTTGTCGTTCAACTGGCAGGAACAGGAAATAGCCACCCCCTCTCCAGAACGCCTCGGCGTAACCAGGATCGAGGCCCCACTGGATGAAGTGCTGTCCTTTTTCGACTGGTCTCCGTTCTTCTGGACCTGGCAACTCAAGGGAAGATACCCGGATCTTCTCGAGCGGGGGAAAGCGGGGGAGGAAGCCAAGAAACTTTACGAGCATGCCCAAGCTCTGCTCTCAAAAATCATGGAGGAGGAATTGTTCTCCTGCCGGGCAGTGGTGGGACTCTGGCCCGCGGGCTCCTTGGGAGACGACGTGTTGGTTTTCAACGACCAGCAAAGAAAGGACGAGATCGGCGCCTTCCGTTTTCTCCGGCGCCAGCAGTCGGTCGGCGAACAGCCCCAACTTTGCCTGTCCGACTACATCGCGCCGCTCGACTCCGAGAGGACCGACTACCTTGGAGCTTTCGCCGTAAGCGCAGGGGAAGGCGTGGAAGAACTCGCCCGCGACTTTGAGGCCCAGAACGACGACTACAACTCGATCATGGCCAAAGCCCTGGGAGACCGTTTCGCCGAGGCTATGGCCGAGTTCACGCATAAGAGAATCAGGGAGTGGTGGGGCTTCGGCCTTGATGAAAACCTTGAAAACGAGGCCCTTATCCGTGAGGAATACAGAGGCATACGGCCTGCCTCGGGCTACCCATGCCAACCGGATCACACTGAGAAGGACATGATCTGGAAGCTTCTTTCGGTAAAGGAAAACATTGGCCTCGAGCTCACCGAATCCCGGGCCATGAACCCGGGTTGCTCGGTTTCCGGACTCTACTTTTCGCATCCCGATTCTCGTTACTTCAACGTCGGATCCCTCGGACGCGATCAAGTGGAGGATTACGCCCGGCGCAAGGGTTGGCCCATGGAGAAGGCAATGAAGTGGCTCCGTCCCAACCTCGACTTTGAGGACTAGCCTCCCATCCTTTGGCATTGCAGGAAGCAGGCTGCCGAAGTAGTAGAGTTGTGATCATGAAGGAAATGACTCCGTTGGAAGAAATTCGGCACTCAGCCGCCCATGTCCTCGCCACTGCGGTTCTACGCCTGTACCCGGATACCCAGCTCGACATCGGGCCGCCGACGGAATCCGGCTTCTATTACGACTTCGACTCGGAAACTCCCTTCACGCCCGAAGTCCTCGAGGCCATCGAGGCGGAGATGAAGAAAGTGATCAAGGAAAACCAGAGGTTCGAGCGGATCGAAGTTTCCCGTGAGGAGGCAATCAAGATCATCAAGGAAATGGGTCAGGAAAGGTACAAGCTTGGCAGGCTGGACGACATTCCCGAGGGAGAGGCGATCTCGTTCTACCGCAACGGGGAGTTCTCCGATCTATGCGCGGGAACCCACGTCTCCTACACCAAGAAGATCAAAGCCTTCAAGCTTCTGCAGGTAGCGGGCTCCTATCACCGGGGAGATGCCTCCAACAAGCAACTTCAGCGGATCTACGGAACCGCCTTTGCCACCAAGGACGAGCTCGCTGAACACCTCGAGCGCCTTGAGGAGGCTAAAAAGAGGGACCACCGCAACGTTGGCCGTGAGCTTGGGCTCTTCCACATCGACGAGATGGTCGGACAGGGCCTCGTGCTATGGAAACCAAACGGGGCCATCATCCGTCAGGAACTGGAAGCCTTCATTTCTTCCGAGCTTAACAAGCAGGGCTACTCACAAGTCTACTCGCCCCATGTCGGGAAGCTCGATCTCTTCCGCGCATCGGGGCACTTCCCCTACTACCAGGATTCTCAATATCCTCCCATTATACATCGCGATTGTCTCTCCGAGTTGGCCGAGGAGGGCTGCTCCTGCTCCGATCTTTCCAACAAGCTGGACGAAGGAGAAATCGACGGCTACCTGCTCAAGCCAATGAATTGCCCGATGCACATACGCATCTTCAAGTCCGAGCAGCGCTCCTACCGCGACCTTCCCATAAGACTGGCCGAGTTCGGGACCGTCTATCGCTGGGAACAATCCGGCGAACTCAACGGGATGACCCGCGTGCGTGGCTTCACCCAGGACGACGCCCATCTCTTTCTCCGCGAAGAGCAGCTTCAGGACGAAATCCAAGGCTGCCTGGGTCTGGTGAAGCTCGTCTTCTCGGTCCTCGGAATGAGCGACTACCGGGTCCGCGTGAGCCTGCGCGACCCGGACTCCGACAAGTACGTCGGCGAAGCGGCTGCATGGGACAAGGCGGAGAATGCCCTCCGGCAAGCCGTCAAGACCTTGGACGTGGAGTACGAGGAAGAGATAGGCGAAGCCGCTTTCTATGGGCCCAAGATCGACTTCGTGGTGAGGGACGTCATTGGCCGCGAATGGCAACTGGGAACCGTCCAGGTCGACTACAACCTGCCCGAGCGGTTCGACCTTTCCTACGTCGGTTCCGACAACCAGGACCACCGCCCGGTCATGATCCACCGGGCTCCCTTCGGTTCCATGGAACGCTTCTGCGGAGTCCTCATCGAGCACTTCGGGGGGGCCTTTCCAACCTGGCTGGCTCCCGAACAAGTCAGGATTCTGCCGATGAACGACGATCTTCTGGACAAGGCGGACGAAATGCTCAATGAACTCAAGCAAAGGCAAATCCGGGCATCCGTGGATCGTCAGTCCGGAAAACTGGGGGCCAAGATCCGTAAAGGGGAAACCGACAAGATTCCCCATATGGTCATCCTCGGCCAGCGTGAGGTTGAGGAGGGCAAGGTCTCCCTGCGCTCCAGGAACAACCCCGAATGGGACGGATCCCTGCCCCTCGATGAGTTCATTGCCCGGATCGAGAATGAAATTTCCTCCAAGGCCCTGCCCAAGCAGAGGGAGTCTTCCTGACGGAACTTCCCCGGGCCGAGAAACCGCTCCAAGGCCATTCATCCATTCTTGCCCCCGGGCTTTCCATTGATATCCTGTAGTCCGTGGAAACCAATCCCCAACGCAGTCCGTTCATGAGGGCGCTCGCGCTTCCCTTCCTGTTGCTCATTCGAGCCTACCGGATGGTTTCCCCTCTCAAGCAATGGATTCTCGGCCCTTACGCCAGATGCAGGTTTCACCCCACCTGCTCGGAATACGCCCTCGAGTGCTTCCAGCGCTTCAACCCCATCAAGGCATTCTGGATGAGCTTTTCCCGCATCGGAAGATGCAACCCCCTCCACCCCGGAGGCTACGATCCCGTCACCCCATCCGTCACCGGGAAGGAACCTCATGAAACCGGAAGTCACTAGACCAGCCCCCCACCACTGCGACGACTCGACCAACCTGCTCCCCTTCTTCAGGCAGGCCGTCGCCCGGGCTTCCCTTTCCCCCGATCCCCTGATCGCCTCCATCACTGTTGAGACCACCTACTCCGACCCCTTGGCCATTCTGGAGGAAATTCACCGTCCAAACGATCCCATCTGTTACCTGGAACGACCCTCCGGTGAATTCTCCATCGCCTGCGGGGAATACCTCACAGAGGCCTCCTTCGGGGGAGAGGACCGTTTCACAAAAGCTAGGAAATGGGCGGATTCGACCTTCAGTCGCATCCTTATGGCGGGGGATCACCACAGCCCCGGGACCGGCCCCACCCTCTTCCTGACCGCCTCCTTCGAGGACGAAATGGAAGACCATCGCGCTCCACCCGCACTCCAAGTTTTCCTGCCCCGTTGGCAAGTTCTGCGCAAGGGAGGTTCCCATTTCGTGATCATCAACCAGTCCATCGACGGGAAGGACGACCCCGAGGGATTGGTCGCCGCCTTCAGGCATTCCGTCGACCTCATCCGGGGCATGAACCACGACTTGGCCGGGCCGGTCAGTCAGAGCTCCGTCCAACTCGGCCCGCCTCGCGAGGAATTTGATTACGAACGAGCCGTCGAGAAAGCCCTTGGACGCATCCATGCCGGGGATATTTCCAAGGTCGTACTTGCCCGCAAACTGACCTTCGAAACCTCCCGGCCCCTGCGCCCTTTTTCCATCGCCCATGCCCTTCGGGAACGCTTCCCGGAATGCTTTACCTTTTGCCTGGCTACGCCCGAACAGGGAATCATGGTCGGAGCGACGCCTGAGACTCTGGCTCGCGTATCGGGAAGGTCCCTCGAGACGGAAGCCTTGGCCGGATCGGCCCCACGCGGGCCATCAGCCGGCAAAGACGCTCATCTGGGGAAAACCCTGCTGGGCCGGGAGAAAGAAGTGCTCGAGCACCGCTTGGTTATCGAGAGCATCAAGAGGAGGCTCGACTCCATTGGGTTGAGCGATTGTAAAGAGGGACGCTCCCGACTGCTCAGGCTCGCCAACCTCCAGCACGTCCGCACCCCTCTGAGGGCAAGTATCCCATCGGGAATCCACCCATTCGAGGCTCTTTGCGCCCTTCACCCCACCCCGGCCATGGGGGGTACCCCGCGCGAATCCGCTCTTTCACTGGTTCGTGAACTGGAAGGGTCACCCAGGGGCTGGTACTCCGGGGTCGCGGGCTGGCTTGACTCCAAGGGACGCGGTGAGTTTATCGTTCCCATACGCTGCGGGAAGATTCTCCCTGACTCCCTCACGCTCTATGCCGGCGCCGGACTGGTTGAGGGCTCGGTACCCGCTCAGGAAAAAACCGAGACGGACTGGAAGCTGCAAGCGATGCTTGAAGTTATTACCGGGAAGACCACCCTTCCCGGCGAATGACCCCTCCTTCTCCATCGACCGGCGGGGCCAACACGGCCTTCGGGCGAGCCGTGGCCCGGGACTTGGCCGACTTGGGGGTGAAACACGTCGTCTTCTCCCCCGGATCCCGCTCCACGCCCCTGATCCTAGCCTGCGAGGAAGAACCACGCCTGCAGACGATACCGGTCCTCGATGAACGGACGGCCGGATTCGTGGCCCTTGGTCTGGGCAAGCGCCGCCGACTCCCCACCGCCTTGATCTGCACCTCCGGGTCGGCCGTCACCCACTGGTTTCCCGCCGTGGTCGAGGCCGACCATTCATCCACACCTCTTCTTCTGCTTTCCGCCGATCGCCCACCCGAGCTTCAAGACTGCGCAGCCGGGCAGACCATCGACCAGGTCGATCTTTTCGGTCGCTTCAGCCGAGCCTTCTTCCAAGCCCCTCTCCCCGATCAGGATAAAGAAGCTCTCCCCGTACTCCGCAAAATGCTCGTGGAGGCATACCGGGCTACCTTGGGCAAGGACCCTGGGCCGGTTCACCTCAATTTCCCTTTTCGCGAGCCTCTGCTTTCGCAAGAGGACGACCTCCCGACGATTGGGCCGCCACCCCTCTCAGCTAATCTCACCGACTTGGGGTTACCCCCGGACGCGGATACTTGCGGCTTACTGGAACACTTGGGCGCTTGCCGGCGCCTGCTTGTCGTAGCCGGCGAGCGCGCACCCGCCGGAACCTTCGAGAAATGGAGTGGGGAAAACGGCCCGCCCATCCTTTGCGATGCACTCTCTCCTCTTCGTGATTCCACCTGCGCCAACCGGATCCTGCGCTTCGAGAATTTGCTCCGCGACGATGGTTTCCGCGCCCTGGCTGAACCCGACGCCATTATCCAGTTGGGCCCCCTCCCTACGTCCAAGACCCTCAGGGCCTGGCTCGAGGAACTGGAGGCCCCCCGGGCCGTGATCGAGCCAAGGGACAGGAAAGTGGATCCCTTGCAGAGCCCAAGCTCCTCCTTCGAGGTCGATTACCCATCTCTCTCGTCCCTCGACCTACCCCCTTGCGAACCGGGATGGACCAGCCTCTGGATGGAAGCCGAAAGCCAGGTCGACTCAAAGCTGGACGATTTCTTCGAAAGGGAGAACGGCTGGTTCGAGGGTAAGATCGCCCATCTGCTCTCCCTCCACCTACCGGCCGGATCTCAACTTCAAGTGGCCAACAGCATGCCCATCCGTGACGTGGAATGGTTCTGGAAGGGCAGCGATCAGGGACGGTCCCTCTTCGGCAACCGCGGGGTTAATGGAATCGACGGCACCCTCGGTACGGCCGTCGGGTTGGCCCACGACTCTTCCAAGCCAACCTTTCTCCTTACCGGCGAGCTCGCTTTCCTGCACGACTCCAATGCCCTCCTCGTCGCCCCGAAGTTCCATGGCAGCTTGACCGTTTTCCTAGTCGACAACCAAGGAGGAGGCATTTTCGAGAATCTCCCCGTCGCGGGTTTGCCCGCCTTCGAGAAATGTTTCGCCACGCCCCAGCAGTGTAACTTCAGGATGCTCTGTGAAGCTCATCAAATCGAGTTCATCACCCCAGCCGACTGGCCTGCCCTCGTGGCGTTGATGGCTGAGCCTTCGCCAACCGGCATCCGTGTCATCGAGATCAAGACCGACCGAAAAAGAGACCGAACCATTCGGCGTGAACTTCTCGGACTCGGTCCCGGGGCCTAGAAACATGCCCGAACTCGCCGAAGTCGCCTTCGCCTCCAAGTCCTGGGCAAACGGGATGGGGCACAAGGTACTGCAGATCGAGACCCTCAACGCCTCAAGGGTCTTTCGGGATCTTGACCCCGGCCTCCTCAAGCGCGGCCTGCGGGGAAGTGATCTGCTGGAATCCGAAACCCACGGGAAAAAGATGCTCTTCCGCTTCTCAGGAAACAGGTGGCTCGGTCTTCACCTGGGAATGACGGGTTGGCTCCATCGAGAGGAGGCCGAACACCCGACCGGCAAGCACGATGCCCTCATTTTGCGACAGGACGAGCAAGCCCTCGTCTTTCGTGATCCCCGGCAATTCGGCCGGGTTCTCTACCATCGGGGCAAGGAACCACCGCCGTGGTGGATCGACCTCCCGCCCGAGGTTCATTCCCGGGAATTCACCCTCCAACTGGTTCGAAGCGTCCTCCATCGCAGGAAGCGGTCTCTCGTCAAGGCGGTTCTACTCATGCAGGAATTCTTTCCCGGCATCGGGAACTGGATGGTGGACGAGATTCTGTGGCGGGCCCGCATACACCCGGCCGAGAGGGCGGGCGACCTCTCCCCAGCCAAACAACGGGCTCTTTGGGAAGAAACAAAGTTCGTGGCCAAGGGAGCCCTTTCCACGGTGGGCAAACGCGGAGGCGACCCTCCCCGCAAGTGGCTGTTTCACGTCCGATGGAAGAACGGAGGCAAGTGCCCCCTGTCGGGGACAGCCCTCCTGCGCCAGACCGTGGCCGGACGCACCACCTGCTGGTGCCCTTCCAGGCAACGCCTGAAAAAATCCTAAAATCTTCTAAGATTCGGGCCCGTCGCGCGTCACTTTGTTTGACAAGAAACGCTTCTGGTCGATTTAAAGGTAGGATCCCCCTGCCTCTCATGACTCTGAAAAAAGAACTTTTTACCATGAAAACTACCAGCATCATCACCTCGGTTCTCCTCCTTTCTTGCGGATTTCGGCCTGCCTCCACGGGCGCCCCAGTCGGCTTTATCGAGAAGTTCGCCATAGCCGAAAACCGCGAAGAGGCCCTCAAGGAACTGATCCCCGGAACCCGGGACTACTATTACTTTCATGCCCTGCACGCCCAGAACCGCGGGGACGAACAGGAACTCGAGCGGGTACTCGGGCTTTGGATCAAGCGCTACGGTCACTCCGGACGGGTCAAGGAGATCCGCAACCGCCAAGCCCTGCTGAGTTTTGAGAATAACCCCGACGAGACCTTCAGCCACCTCTGGGAGGAACTCCGGCCCAACTTCAACCACAGCCGTCTCATCGAGGGAAGGAAGCCGTCTCACCCCACCAAGCTCGATCCCGATGCAATCAGCTACAAGACCTTCCTCGATCAAGCCTTTCGCCAATACAGGAACGTTCAGGGCGTATCGGACAGGGGGCTCGAAAACCTCGAGGCAAAGGAGCTGAACCCGGACAGGCTCAGACACTTCCTAAGCCGCCTGCAAAGGCCCGATCTTCCCGATCTCGCAAGCCTCGTAGACAAAGACCTCCAGGCCAAGCACAGCCGGGGTTTCGGCTCCCACGCAATCCACCGAAACATGACCAAAGACCAGCTGGACGAGCTTCTCCAGCTCGACCCCAATCTTCTCGCAAACTCGAATTTCATCAACGTCTACCTGACCAAGCTCGCTCCCTCCGACGACCTGAACCTTGCCTATGATCTAAAGGAAAAGGAAAGGTACCTCAACCGCATCCATCTCTTCGCCCAGAGGCTCGCCCCTGCCCACAATTCCCTCAAGGCCAGCGCAATTTATCACATCCTCAAGCTCCAGCGCTCGCGCGGAGAATGGAACCGCGAGCTCTTCATGAAGTACCTTTCGCTTCCCCGCCGGGGAAACTACGTCAACCCCCAGAGATGGGAGGAAGCCCTCCGCAAGGACCGACGAATCGAGGTCAACCTGAATGCCGACTACCGGCCCTTCACGGGGCTCGATCGGATACGAAACGACGAGCCTCTCGTTCGATCCTTCCTCCTCCGGTTCTTCCTCAAGGATCCCGACTACCTAGCCTTTTCCCAGCTCGTACGCGACGACTACCTCAAGCCCCTTTTCGCGGAAGCCAAGCTCACGTCCGGGTCCGGGAACCCTGAAAAATGGTATTCCATGCTGGATGGAGGAGCGGTCAATGCCCTTCGCGACCGGGTCGACCTGGACTTTTCCCCCGACAACAAGGAGTTCTTCTCCGCCGACGAGGCGGTCGGTCTCAAGCTCGCCGTCAAGAACGTTCAGACCCTTCTAGTCAAGGCATTCGAAATCAACACCTTCAACCACTACTCGCGAAACCTGCAACCCGTCGACACGGCCATCAACCTCGACGGCCTGAGCGCAACCTGGGAGCGGGTGCTCAAGTACAAGGACGCCCCCATGCTCAGATCGGTGCGCACCTTCGATTTTCCTGAATTGAACAAGCCCGGAGTCTACGTCGTCGAGTTCATCGGAAACGGCAAAAGCAGCCGGGCCCTCGTGACCAAGGGAGACCTTAGAATACTCGAGAAGGTCGGCCCGGCAGGACACGAATTCAGGATCACCGACGAGAAGAACAAGAAGCGGCCCCAAGCAAGTATCTGGCTGGAGGGAACCGAATATTCCCCCGACAAGCAAGGGGTCATCCGCATCCCCTTCACCAACCGGCCCGGAAAAAGGGACCTCGTCCTCCGGGACGGCTCGTTCTGCGCCCTCTCCCAGTTCGATCACCTCGCAGAGAGCTACGAACTCGACTCCGCCTTTCATATCGACCGCGAGGCTCTCGTCAAGGGAGCCACCGCCAAGGTCATCCTTCGTCCTCTCCTTCGCCTCAACGGGTATCCCGTCTCCACCGATCTCCTGGAAGATACCGAGCTTGTGATCAGTTCGGTCGACCTCGACGGCATCCCGAACTCGACCAAGATCGATCTTCCCAAATTCGAACAGGGCCGTGACTTCGTTCATGAATTCCCAGTTCCCGAACGCCTCGCAAGCCTCGCGTTCAGTTTTTCGGCCAAGGTCAAGAACCTGAGCCGGGCGTCCAAGGACGATCTCGTAACCGGCCGCTACTTCACCATCAACGAGTCGGACAAGACCCTCAACACGGATGCCCTCTTTCTTTCCCAGACCGGGCGGGGGTATTTCATCGAAGCCCTCGGCCGCAATGGTGAAGCGGTTCCCGACAGGGCCGTCGTCCTTGTGGCCAAGCACCTTGATTTCGCGACCACCCGCACCCTGGGCTTGAAAACCGACCAGAATGGGCGCATCGCTCTGGGGGCCATGCCCGGAATCGAGTGGATAAGAGTCAGCCATCCCGACGGGTCGAGCTACCGGTGGCCCATTGATCGTGATCGATCGGGACGTAACGTTCAGCCCTCGGTCATCCACGCCTCCGCGGACGAGGTGATCGAGGTAGCCGTTCCCTGGCAAGCGGGCGGTCAGGACAAAGCGTCCGTCTTCTCTCTTTTTTCCAGGCAAAAGTCTTTCTATGCCTCCGATCATTCGGCTGCCGGCACCCTCAGGGGAGGATACCTCCTGATTGCCGGTTTGGCCCCTGGTGACTACGAGCTCTTCCTCAAGCACGCCAGGCGGAAGATCGTACTTCGGGTCACGGATGGGAAAAGGATGGGCGGATTCGTCCTTTCGGACAACCGGGCCCTCGAGGACAACCGGCTCAACCCCGTTCAGATTCAAGCCATTGCCATCGAGGATGGAAAGGCCAAGATCCTGATCGGCAATGCGGGCAAACTCACCCGGGTCCATGTTTACGCCACCCGCTACCTCTCCGATTGGGATAATTTTTCCGCCTTCGACGTCGGCGGTCCGCCTTCGCCTTACTCGATGGGCTTGTCCAGAAAACGTTCCCTTTACGTGGAGGAGAGGGTTATCGGCGAAGAATACCGCTACGTCCTTGACCGCCGCTACGCGAGAAAATACCCCGGCAACATGCTTGCCCGTCCCGGGCTGATCCTCAACCCCTGGTCCCTGCGCAAGACCGAAACGGGAATCAAGAATGCGCAAAGCGGGGAAGCCTACGAAGAGCTTTCCGACTTGGCTAAATTCGGCAAGGAGCAAGAGCAAAGAAAGCGCCTCAACATGCGCGAGGAAAGGGATTACCCGAACATTGACTTCCTGGGCAACAACGCTCTTCTCTGGGCCAACGTCAAACCGGGAGAAGATGGAATCGCAACCGTCGACCTGAAGGGAATCTCCGGACAGCAACGCCTGCACGTATATGCAGTCGACGCATGGAACGTCGCCTATCGCCCCATCGCGCTCGCCTCCAGCGATCTACCCCTTCGCGAATTGCGCATGGCGCGGGCTTTGGAACCAAAAAAATCATTTTCCGAGCAGAAACTCTTCACATCGCTTGCCGAGGGCGAGGAGTTCAAGATCGAGGACGTCACCACCTCCAAGTTGGCCAGCTACGACTCCTTGGCCAAGGCATACTCCTTGCTCTCCACCTTGAGCGGAAACTCGGACCTGACCAAATTCGGTTTCATCCTCCAATGGCCCGGACTCAAGGAAGAGGAAAAGCGGGCCAAGTACTCTGAATTCGCCTGTCACGAGCTCCATTTCTTTCTTCATCAGAAGGACCCCGCCTTCTTCGCCAAGGTCGTTCGCCCCTACCTGGCCAACAAAAAGGACAAGACCTTTCTCGATCACTGGCTGCTTGGGGACGACCTGTCGGGCTACCTCGAACCCTTCCGCTTTTCTCGCCTAAACGCCGTGGAGAAGATCCTCATGGCCCGCAAACTGGGCAACGAAGGCAAGGCCATGGCCCGCCATATCGGTGAATTAAGCGAAATGATCCCGGCCGACCCCGAGAAGTTCAACCGGCTTTTTGACTCTGCAATCGGCAACTCGGCCCTCGATTCCCAATCGGACGACTCCCTTGGATTCGATAAACGGAGCGATTTAATGAAGGCCCAAAACAAACAACGTTTCCTTGCCGGGTCCTCAGCGACACTTGGCACCGGAGGATATGGCACCGGAGGATCTGTTGCTAGGGATGTAAGAAATTCTGCCTTCCTGAAGTTCGAGGAACAGGCGAAAGCCGAAGTGGCCGAACATTTCTATGCCGCTCCCGCTCCGCCACCTGCACCCACCAAATCCGCTGCCAAAGCCCAAGCGGAAAAGAAAACTTTGGGACAAACCATCGTCTCGGAGATCGCGCTTCCCGACTTCAAAGACACGAGCGTCAAGGGATTGAACTTGGCTTTCGAGTTTGACGCCAAATCCACCCGAGCGGCCAAGAGAGCCCGGGACAAACTCGGTTACCTCGACGCCAGCCTAAAAGCCCGGGGAGCGGGCCGACAGTTTTACCGTAAATTGCCTCCGACCGAAGAATGGGCCGAAAACAATTACTACCGTTTGCCCTTGGACCGGCAAAAGGCCGATCTCATCAAGGTCAACCCCTTTTGGAACGACTTCGCCGCCCATCCCGCGGACAAGCCCTTCCTTTCGGGCAACTTCATATATTCGACGGGTAGCTTCGCCGAAATGATGTTCGTTCTTTCCGTTCTGGATCTTCCCTTCGAGGCCGAGGAGCATCAGGTCGAGAACGAAGGCATCGCCTTCTCCCTCAGGTCGGGCAAGCCTCTCCTTCTTTTTCATCAGGAGGTCCGTGAAGCACAAAAGGCTCCCAATGCCCGAGACATCCTCCTGAGCCAGAATTTCTACCGTGCGGACTCACGCTACCTCAATGAGGGGGGCGAGCGACTCGACAACTTCGTCAAGGACGAGTTCCTCAGGCAAATTGCCTACGGGTGCCAGGTGGTCATCACCAACCCGACCTCATCCGTCCGCAAGCTCCGGTATCTGGCCCAAATCCCGACCGGAGCCGTGCCTCTGCAAAAAGGGTTCTACTCGGAAGGCCGGCCCTTTCGCCTCGAGCCCTATTCCACCCGCACCATCGAGTTCTACTTCTACTTCCCCGAGACCGGAAAGTTCCCCGTCTACCCCATCCAGGTGGGGAGCGACAAGGGACACCTCGCAGGGGCCCAAGCCTTCACCTTCAAGGTTGTGGACAAGCTCTCAAAGAGGGATGAAACCTCTTGGGCATGGGTCTCGCAAAACGCTACCGCCAAGGAAGTCCTGCAGTACCTCCGCGACCATAACCTCAACCGGATTGCCCTCGATAAGATCGCCTTCAGGATGAGGAACGAAAACGAGGGGGGGGACGGCAAGGCCTTCTTCGCCAAGACGCTTCAGCTTCTTTCCGCCCGCTTTGCCTACGATCCCACGCTCTGGTCCTACGCCCTCTATCACAAGGACGTCGACCGGCTGCGGGAATACCTTTCCCGCTCCCCCTTAACCGGTCGATGCGGGCTTTACCTGGACAGCCCCCTCCTGTCCATCGACCCAGTCGAGCGCGGATTCCATGAGCACCTCGAGTACAAGCCCCTGGTCAACGCCCGCGCCCACCAACTGGGCAAAGGGCGAGAGATTCTCAACAACCGATTCCTCGCTCAGTACAGGGGCTTGATGGAGGTTCTCAAGTACAAGAGCTCGTTCGGCCAGGACGATCTGCTTGCCACCAGCTACTACCTCTTTCTGCAGGACCGTGTGGAGGAAGGTTTGCGGTTCTTCGACAAGGTCGATCCTCAATCGATCGACGAAAAGCTCCAACATGCCTATCTTTCGACCTACCTCGACTTCTGCAAGGGAGAGCTCGCCTCTGCCCGGCAACGGGCCCAACGATACGCCGACTACCCCGTGGACCGCTGGAGAAACCTCTTTCTCGATGCCCTCGGTCAGCTTGACGAGATTGACGGCAAGGGCGTCAAGCCGGCGGATGAGGAAAACCGCGAGCAGGCCCAGGACGTCCTCGCATCGAGCGAGCCGAGCCTCGGGCTTGATATCGGCAAGGGCGAGGTCACCGTCGCGGCCCGAAACCTCGAAAACTGCACCGTCAACTACTACCCCATGGACGTCGAGCTGCTCTTCTCGCGCAAGCCCTTCGTGAAGGACGACACGGATCACTTCACCAGTATCGTCCCCAACCTCAGCCGGGTAATGGCTCTTCCAGCCGGCAAGGACGTTCACGTCTTCCCCATCCCGGAGGAATTCGCCGACCGCAACGTGATGGTGGAAGTGGTCGCCGCAGGCCTCCGCGAGGCCAAGGCTTATTATGCAAACGACCTCAAGGTCCGGATGGCGGAGAGCTACGGGCGCGTGCAGGTGGCCCACTCCGGTACCGGCAAGCCCCTTTCGTCGGCCTACGTAAAAGTCTATGCCCGAATGACCGACGGCCGCGTTCGTTTCTACAAGGACGGTTACACCGACTTCCGGGGCAAATTCGACTACGTCTCGCTCAACACCGACCAACTCGACGAGGTGGACCGTTTCGCGGTGCTCGTACTGGACGACGATGCGGGAGCCATGATCCGCGAAGCCACTCCACCGAAGCAATAACCAGCCCCTTGTACTAGATGCCGGGCGCCAACCGCACGGCCTCGGCTTTGTCGCGCGCAATTTGACTTTTCAAGGCGTCGAGCGACTCGAACTTTTTCTCGGGCCTGAGGAAGCTGAGCAGGTCGAGGGACAATCGATCACCCGGCTGACGGGCCGAGTAATCCTCTTTCCCCAAGAGATGAACCTCGAACAGGGGTTCGACCCCATCGTCCTCAACCGTTGGCCGCACCCCGTAGTTGGCCACTCCGTGGACCGTTTCCCCGTCCGGGAAGGATGCCTTCACTAGGTAGACTCCGAAAGCCGGCCGGGCCTCGGGCGACCAAGGAAGGTTCAAGGTAGGGAAACCAATCTCCCGTCCCAACCGGTTGCCCGAAACAACCAGAACATCCACACGGTAGGAAAAGCCCAGCATCCGGTTGACGGATTCAATCTCCCCCCCCGCCAGGGCTTCCCTGATTCGGGAACTGCTGATCGGTTGTCCCCCTTCCAGGACTCCCTCGGCAACGCATATGCCGAGCCCCCTCTCGGATCCGATCTCCTTCAAAAAATCGGCATCCCCCTCCCGATCCTTTCCAAAATGAAAATTCTCGCCCACGCAAATCCCCACCAAGCCCGGGATCTTTTGCTTGAGATAACTTGGGAATTCCCCCGGCGGAACCTCCGACAGGGATTCGTCAAAGGGTTTCATGACCACGCAATCCACACCGCAGGCAAGGAGAGCTCCGCTCTTGGTGCTTGGATCCATCAGCAAGGGAGGTTCCTTGCCGGGTCGCAGAGACTTGGCGGGATGCTCGGGAAAAGTAAGGGCCGCCACCAGACCGTTTCGGGCCTTGGCCTCGTTGACTGCCAAATCGAGGACCGCCCTATGCCCCCGGTGCACGCCGTCGAACATCCCGATGGCGAGCAAAACCGGTCCAGGTTCCCGTTTGCCGAGCTCGGCCAGGGAAGAAAAGACCGGGGACGCATTCACAATGCGTGGGAAGGGACCGCCTGATGAACGGGGATCAGCTTGTCCTCGAATTCCGCCAGGGGACCTTCCTCGATGGAGTCGAGGGTATGGGCGTCGGCCAAGTCGAACTGGTCGATCAAGGTCCGCCTAAGGGCCGTCAAATGGGCTCCGCAACCGAGCCTCTGCCCGAGGTCATGGGCAACGGTCCGGACGTAAGTGCCCTTGCTGCTGGCCAACCTGAATTCGATCTCGGGCAATTCGATGCGGAGGCTATCGAAGGCATTAATCCGAATGAAGCGCGGTTCGCGCTCCACGGTCTTCCCTTTGCGTGCCATCTTATAGAGGGGAACCCCGTCGATCTTCTTGGCCGAGAACATCGGAGGGGTCTGGTACTGGTCACCGAGAAACCCCACCATTTCCTTGGTGATCGATTCTTCCGATAGATCGGCTGGAACGGGGTTCTCAGCCACCACCTCGCCATCCGCATCCTGGCTGTCGGTCTCGACTCCAAGAAGGATGGTTCCCTCATAGGTCTTGTCCAGGCTGATCAGGTACTGGGAAACCTTGGTCGCCTTGCCGATAAGCATGACGAGCAGTCCCGTAGCCATGGGATCGAGGGTGCCTGCATGCCCGATCTTTTTCATGTTAAGCTTGCGCCGGAGACGATTGACCACGTCGTGCGAGGTAATCCCCTGGGGTTTGTCGACCAGCAAGATGCCCTCGAAATCTCCTTTCCTAGGGTTCATGAAGGGAGATCTCCTGCATCCACTAGCTCGAGATGTTCGCCGATTGCCGAGACGAATTCCGGGTAAAAGTCGTCGAGATCCCTTTCCAAATTGAATCCGGCGGCGCAGGCATGCCCGCCACCGGAGAACCTCTTGGCCAGCAAATCGACCCGAAACCTGGAATCCTTGGCCCTCAGGCTGCCCTTGAGTTGGCCGCCACGATCCTCCACCAGGCTTCCCACTTCGACCCCATCAAGGGAACGGGAATAATCCACGAAATTCTCCGCATCCTCGGGCTTGGTGCCGGTTTCCCGGTAAAAGGAATCCCTGATCATGCCGATGCAAACCCGGTCACCATGCTCCATACGGAAGGTCGAGAGGAATTTTTGAAGGAGCTGAATGCGACCCGGTTTCTCCCGCTCATAGAGCTCATGGGCGACCTTGGAAGGGCTGGCGCCTGCCTCGCAAAGCCTCCGGCAAACCTCGAACACGGAGGCATCGGTACCCGAGTAGCAAAACTGTCCCGTGTCCGTACAGATGCCCAGGTAAAGGGCCTCGGCCGTAACCGAGTCCAGGCCATAGCCGGAGTCGAGAAAAAACTTGGCCAGGATCTCGCCGGTGGCCGCCGCTTCCGCAAGAACGAGGTTGAGCTCGGCGTAACGGTCATTGGACACGTGGTGATCGACGTTAAGAAAAACGTCGGGGAACCTTCCAAAAAGGCTTTCGCCCACTCGCCTATGGTCCGCGCAGTCCACCGTGACGGCAACGAAGTCATCCCCCGAAAGATCGGCCGGCGCAAGAAAAGGCGTATCGCCGACGAAGGATCGGAGGGTTCTCGGAACGGGGTCTTCGTTGACCGCCCGGGCATCGATTCCATGGGCCCGCAGGACCCGGGTCAAGGCAACCTGGGAGCCCACGCAGTCGCCATCCGGCCGCCGATGGCCCAAAACCACGACGCGCTTCCCCTTCAACTGGTCGAGGGCGCTTGCAAATAAGGATGATTCTTGGAGAAACGGTGGCATGGGACGACGAGGATGAAGCCTACCAGAAAGGACGCTGCAGGAAAAGCCCCGAAAGCCTCAGGAGGGAAGAAGGAAGCCCTCGTCGTCCACACCTCCCGTCTCCCGAATCAGCTCGGGTTCGTCCCGGATTCCTTTGATCGAGAATCCATCCGCAGGGCTATGGTAATAGGAAAACCCGCAAAGCAACCGGCCGAGCCTGCCCCGTTTGGACCCTTTCTCCACGTCATCGGCGGTGCTGGATGCAAACAGGTTCGAGTCCCCTCCAAGAGGGGGCAGGTTCATCGACACGAGGCCATTCAGCTCGCTTGCCAGCCCGTCCACGGTGAAAGGGTCACGACAAGAGGAACCCGGCTTGACGACGAGAATCTTCTTACCTCCAAAGAACGCGACTCTTTGGCCGAGCAGAGGAATCCATGGGAACCAGGAGTCCTCCCAGGGTCCACGCCCCTCACCCACGGCAAAGCCTTCCTGATGCCAGAGGTTGGTCTCCTTGGCGCGGGTAAAGCTCGCATAGGCCCTTTCCGCAATCCGCTCGTCTCCCCCCAGCACGACCCTGGCGTGTTCGACCCAGGAAGCAATTTCAGGGGGAACTTTTCCCCCTCTTCCCTCTACGCAGTCCCAGAATTCCCTTCGGGTGAGAGTCGACCCATCGATCCATTCGATGAGGGGGGCACGGCCGGCTTTTCGGGCGAGCGAAAGCACTCGAGATCGGGCAACTGCGGCATGGGGCATTCGCTCGGAAAAGGATAATCGGCCCAGTTCCAGAACCCTTCTGCGCAAGTCCTCGGCATCCCCTTCGGCCGGATCCATCGGTTCGCCCATCCGGACCGTAACCGGATAAGGAAAACGGAGGGGGCGCTTCCAGAAGAACTTTCCCCTCTCGCTACTGAAGACCGAGCCCCATACGCCGTCCAGGTGGAGGGGAAACAAAGGAACCTTGGCCTTCCTGGCCAGCAGGCCGGGTCCGCGCATGAAGGGAAGTGTGGTACCGAGGCGGGAAATACCACCCTCGGCAAACATGCAAAGGGCCATGCCTTCCTTCAGCCGGACGGAGGATCGCCTGAGGGAGTCGAGTGACTTCTCGGGGGAAACCGTAAGGGTATCCGTCAACCGGAAGACGAACCTTAACGCGACCGAGCGGCTCAAGCCCTCGAAGGCCAGGTAGCGAACCTTCCTCGGGCAAGCCGCGCCAATGAATACCGGATCGGCATAAGAGAGATGATTGCTGACGATGAGGGCACCCTCCTTGGCCGGAAGGTTTTCCATTCCTATGGCCCGGATGCGGTAGAAGATCCGCAGGAATATATGGAACAAGGCGCGGAAGAAATCCTCCAGCAAAGCGCGCAAGGTGAAAAAACCGACCAAGAGCGAAGGGACGAGAATAACGAGCAATTCCTGTTTGGCGCTCAAGCCAAGATAGCTGGAAAGAAAGGCGTGAAACAAGATGAACAAGATCCCGCTCAACTGGGTCAGCAAATTGGCCGCCGCCAGCACCCTGCCCCGTCGGTCCTCTTCTGCCTGGTCCTGCAGGAAGCCATTCAAGGGGACGAAAAAGAGAGCCCCCGAGAAACCGAGGGCAAGACAACCGATGGTGAAGAACCCCCCTCCCGGATCGCTGAAATACAGCAGGATGAGGGAAGCCGGCATGACCAACCCACCAATGGCGGTCAGCCCAAGCTCGATTCGGCCCCGGTTGAGGTAGGCCACGAAGATACTTCCGGCCATGATGCCCAATCCAAGAAGAAGGAACCAATCCCCATAGATTTCTCCGATGCCGACTTTCCCGACGACCACTTCCCCGGCAAGCTTGACCAGAACAAGGTAGAAAAAACCTCCCAACGACCAGAACCAGGCGTCCCCGAGGGCCGGCCCCCTCAGGGTCCGGTCCCTCAACAAGTCACGCAAGTCACCAAAATGACTCCAAAGGACCCTCGCCTTGAACGGCTGGGCCTTGGGGGCCTCGGTAGAGGGAGTGGGAAGAAAGGCAAGCCAGGAGATGAAAGCCAGGGCCATGGTTCCGAGGGCGAGGATCAAGGCGGCCTTCCAGCCGCCGTTTTCCTCAACCAGGGCGTCAAAGCATCTACCGCCAGCCCAAATACCGCCCAAGATTCCAACCATGGCGAGCATTTCCATCCAGCCCACCGCCATGGCAAGCCGGCCCGAGCCGATCATTTCCTTGAGAATGCCCTTCTTGGCAGGAGACAAAAAGGCCGACTGGGTCGAGAGGAGGAAAAAGCCGATGAGCGAAAGAAGAAGGTCTTTCCGAACCAGTCCGTAGGAAAGCAAGCCCAAGCCGAGCAACTGGGCCAGCAAAGTCATGCTGACGACCTTTTTCTTGGAAAACCGATCCGATACCCAACCCGCAAGCGGGGCAAAGATGACGAAAGGCAAAATGAGGACGATGGATACCTGTTGATTGACCTCGTCCATGCTCGCCTTGCCGAACTGATAGGCAGCCATGACGGGCAGGATCGCCTTCATGGCATTATCGTTGAAAGCCCCGACGGTTTGGGAAAAAAGGAGCGGGATGACCGTATAAAAGGGTCTCTTGACTGGATCCGTACTCATTCGGTTGCAGTTGAGTGGTGGTGCATCTGAAAAACGATAACAACCTCAATTTTTCAATTGCCAAGACAAAAGGCGCTTGTCTCCATGATCGACCATGAAACCATTCACATACTCCATTCTGGCCCTTGCCTTTGCGTGTCAGGCTTTCCCGAACGCAAAACCCCTGAACGTTCTTTTCATCTTTTCCGATGACCATGCCTACCAAGCCATCTCCGCCTATGGCTCGAACCGGAACAAGACCCCCAACATCGATCGTTTGGCGAAGGAGGGAATGATTTTCCACCGGGCCTTCGTGACCAACTCGATCTGCGCCCCCAGCCGGGCCGTGATCCTCACCGGCAAGCACAGCCACCTGAATGGCCAACTGACCAACGGCATACGTTTCGACGGCGCCCAGCAAACCTTCCCCAAGCTTTTGCGCAAAACCGGCTACCAGACCGCCATGATCGGAAAATGGCACCTCAAGAGCGACCCGACGGGTTTTGACTTCTGGCAGGTCCTGCAAGGTCAGGGACCTTATTACAACCCCCCCATGAACACCCCCGAAGGAGTCAAGAGAATCACCGGATACACCACCGACGTCATTACCGACGTCACCCTCGACTGGCTCAAGAACGGGAGGGACAAGGACAAGCCTTTCTTCGTCATGAGCCAGCACAAGGCCCCTCATCGAAACTGGCAACCGGGCCCGAAGCACCTCAACAAGTACGACGGGATCGACCTTCCCGAGCCCGAGACCCTTCGCGACAACTACAAGAACCGGCTCTCCCCTGCGTCCACACAGGCCATGACCATCTCCGGGCACCTCTCCGCCAGCGACCTGAAGCTTCGCGCCCCTGGCAACCTCACCCCCGAGCAACGAGCCAAGTGGGACGCCGCCTACAACCCCAAGAACAAGGCCTTCGAGGAAGCCAAACTGGAAGGCGACGAACTCCTCAAGTGGAAGTACCAGCGCTACGTGAAGGATTACCTGCGCTGCATCGACTCCGTGGACGAGAACATCGGGCGCCTTCTTGATTACCTGGACAAGAGCGGACTGGCCGAGAATACCGTCGTAATTTACTCATCCGATCAAGGCTGGTATCTCGGGGAACACGGCTGGTACGATAAGCGCTGGATGTACGAGGAATCCTTCCGTACCCCTTTGCTGGTCCGCTGGCCCGGCGTCACCAAGCCGGGAAGCGAGAACCACGACCTCGTGCAGAACCTCGACTACGCCGAGACTTTCCTCGAGCTATGCGGTGTCGGGAGGCCCAAGGACATGCAGGGGGAATCGATCGTTCCCTTGCTGAAGGGCAAAAAGCCCGGGGACTGGAGAAAATCCCTCTACTACCACTACTATGAGTTCCCCGGGGCCCACAGC
>Ga0160422_10000472_pt1 | contig 24157 bp, 18 predicted proteins | sample Fk160mmetaG_FD_108192 | JGI IMG/M metagenome (GOLD analysis project Ga0160422, IMG submission 108192) | Marine microbial communities from the Central Pacific Ocean - Fk160115 60m metaG | ecosystem: Environmental > Aquatic > Marine > Oceanic > Photic zone | place: The Central Pacific Ocean...
TCTAGATTTTGAGTGCCATGCGGCAACGGATGCAGCTTCCTTTAAATGACTTTTTTTTGGTTTTATATTGTCCGGATGATGTAATACAACATGACTTCCTGACTCTCCTGTTACATGAAACCAATTGTCGTTTGGCAAAGCAATTTCTAAAGACAAAATATCGTTATCAATAGCAGTTTTTCCTGCTATTATAATAAATCCGTCTAAGCATTTATATTTCCAATAATTAATCTTTTCTAATTTGTTTTGCATAAAAATGACTTCATTATTTCCTAACTTTAATATATTTTTTTAATTATGTCTTCGATAAATCATTTTATTCAAAATCGACCTGTGCATTTAGCACGAAGGGATGTTTATTACGAAAAAGCTGTCAAAGAACTAAGTTCTTTAAGTAAAAGTAATAAAGGATTGTTAGATTTAAAGATTTATGACGAGATAGTTTTTTTATTTAAAGTTGCAAGACTGCACTCATGTTTTAGCGTTAGAACACCAGGTGAAAACGAATATGACGAACAATTTCAAAGATATATTGATCTCATGACGGAAAATTTAAAAGCAGTACTTTCAACCCTAGAGCTTCGAGACCTAGTTGTTAAAAATAGTTCATTTGAATTCTTAGGTAAAAATTATGCCGCTGCCGAGCTTTATGCTAATGAGTATCAACGAAGAGCAAAAGATATTCTAAATTCTGTTATGGCAACCTTAAATTTAGCGGATGAGACTTTTAGTCATTTAAAAAAAATAAATAACCAATCTTTAGATGATGAAGAAAAGGCTCGTTATGAAAAAACATATAAACATGTAGAACGTCTAATGAAAAATAAAAAACATCGATATGCATTAGCTCCTAGCTTAGGACGACTTGGAGAAAATAATTAATTTGCTTTACAGCTTTAAATCATAAATTACGTCACTATTATGTTTATTTAGGAGATTTTAAGATGCTTGATATTCGTTATATTCAAGAAAATAAAAAAGATGTTTTAGAGGCTTTAAATAATAGAAATGCTGAAGTCGATATACATTCTTTATTAAATGCTTATGAAGAACGGAAAGGAATTATTCTTGAGGCCGATAGGCTTAAGGCTAATAGAAATAATATTTCCAAAGAAATTGGCTCCATAATAAAGTCAGGAGGATCAGCTGACGAAGCTAAAGAAACAGTAAGAAAAATTGGAGACGAGATCTCCGAACTTGATGAGAAAATTAGAAATTTGGAAATGAAAATCGAACATCTTCTATTGCATATCCCTAATATTCCTTCTAAAAATGTTCCTGTCGGTAGTAGCGAAAGCGATAACCCTGTTGTTAGAAAGTGGGGAGAAATTAAATCTTTTGACTTTGACCCTCTTCCTCATTGGGATATAGGAAGCTCACTTGGCCTTTTTGATTTAGAGCGTGGTGCTAAAATAGCCGGGTCGGGATTTCCTTTATATACAGGAAATGGCGCAAGACTTCAAAGAGCATTAATACAGTTTATGCTTGATGTTCATACAGAAGAGCATGGATATAAAGAAGTCTCTCCTCCATTTTTTTGTAACGAATTTGCAATGACAGGAACAGGTCAGCTTCCAAAATTTGCAGAGGATATGTATACTATGCCTGAAGACCGGCTTTATGCTATTCCGACTGCCGAAGTACCAGTAACAAATTTATACGCTAATGAAATTTTAAACAAAGATCTCCCAATATGCCATGTTGCATATACTCCATGCTTTCGGCGTGAAGCTGGTGCTGCCGGAAAGGATACGAGAGGGCTTCAGCGACTTCACCAATTTGACAAAGTTGAATTAGTAAAATTTACAACACCCGAGAGCTCTGAAAAAGAGCATCAAAAGCTTACTAAAGACGCTGAAGAAATATTAAAAAAATTAAATCTTACTTATCGAGTTATTGAGTTGTGCACTGGAGATTTAGGATTTAGCGCTGCGAAATGTTATGATATAGAGCTTTGGTCTCCTTCTCAAAAAAAATGGATTGAGGTATCTTCATGTTCTAATTTTAATGCATATCAAGCTAGGAGAGCAAATATAAGATATCGAGATAATGAAAATAAAGTTAGTTTTGTTCACACGATTAATGGATCAGGGGTTGCATTACCAAGACTGGTAATTGCTTTGTTAGAAAATAATCAAACAGAAAATGGCGATGTTCTGTTACCCGAGGTATTACATCCATATATGAAAGACAAAAAAAGATTAACTAAAAAATAAGATACAAATTATTTTTTGTTTTATTGTTCAAGAACCCATCGTTTATTATACCAAAAATATTGTTCAGGTGACTTATTTATTTCTTCAGTAAATTTTTTCATAAGATCGTTCATCATTCTAATCTTATCAGTTTCTTTGTCCAAATTCGATGATGGAATAACAGAGTCTAGGATAGTTATTTTGTGATTAAAAAATCCATCTCTTTTTATTACAAATGGAATAATTTCAGTGTTACATTTTTTTGCAAAAACGGCGGTACCCAGCCCAAGTTTTGCTTTCTTGCTTAGAAAAGAAATGTTTGGCTCAGATTTAATATTTCTAACATCAGGCAAAATTAAAAAGCATTCGTTGTTTTTTATGCGCCTAATAATTTTTTGGAGTGCGCCATCTTTATTGGATAAAACATCGAACCCAAACTTACCCCTTTTATAATTTAGATATTTGTCGATAAGAGCATTCTTCTGAGGTCGAGCAATTGAGAAAACGGGCGTACCTATCATATTAAGAGAAATCCCAGCTAATTCCCAATTGCCCATATGGATTGTTGCAAAAATCACACCTTTGTTGGCATATTTTTTTTTAAGCAAATCAAGGGTAGAAAATAAATTTATTTTTCTTATATATTTTACTGATAACTTGTCAATTCGCATCAACTCTAAAATATTAAAGCACAAGTTTCGCCACGATCTCCAAGCAATTTTCTTAATCTCCTTACTTGAAAGGCGATCTCCATACAAGCATTCGATTCGACCTAAGGCTTCTTTTTTTCTAAATCTTAAAATATAATGAAAAACATATGCAATAAACCACATTAATAAAAAACTAATTTTTAAAGGAAGAATCCTTAAAAAAATACTGAGTAAAAAAATTAATAATAATTCCATCAAATGTTTAATTTTAGTACCCATAATTACTATTTTTTTTCCATTTCTTTCTTTTAATCGAGTTCTTTAAAGGAGATTTAGAAACATCAATTTGTATTTGTTTTTTCCCAATAACGTTTTCTATTTCAGTAATAAATTTAACTGATGGGTCAACGCAGATATTTTCTGTTTCAAGTAAAACTTTTTCTCCTGAATCACAAAGAACCTCAAAAAGTACTGGAACCCTACCTGAAAATTTTTTGAGTATATTTTTAACATCATCAAGTATGCTATTGGAAACAATATTTTCGTTTATAGATATAAATATTTTTTCTCCAAAAACTGATGGTGCTTTTTGAATTGGGCACAACTCAAGGACTTGAATTTTTTTTTCGCCACCAGCTTCCTCTAGTATTTTTCCTCCAATCATAAGAATTTCTTCATCGTTAACTAATTTTCCATAATCCTCATAAGCATCAGGGAATATAACGGATTGTAAAACTCCATTTAACGTTTCAATTTTAAATTGCGCCATCGCTCTATTATTTTTTGTATATAATTTTTTAACATCGGTGATGATTCCGCTTAAACGAATTAATTCATCTTTGTTTAAGAGCCGTATATCGCTATAGTCATGAGTGCTAAATTTGTTTACAATCCAATTAAATAGTTCTAATGGATGACCGGACACATAAAAGCCAAGAAGTTCTTTTTCATCATTTAGTCTTTTTATTTCGTCCCATTTCTTAGTATTTGGCAGTTCAAGATCTTCGTTTTGACTATCATTTTCATGTATACCTAAATCAAAAAATGTTGTTTGACCTGACGCCATATCTTTTGCTTTTTCGCCGGCTCTACTTAATGCCATATCAATACCACAAAAAAGCCTTGATCGATTTATCTTAGTAAAATCAAATGCCCCAGAACGCACTAGGCTTTCAAGCATTTTTCTATTTGGAGATGCCATTCTAATGCAAAAGTCAATGAGTCCGTTAAAAGGACCATTTGCATCTCTATTAAAAACAATTTCTTCTGCTAATCCTTCGCCAACACCTTTGATCGCTGTCATTCCAAATCTTATAGCTCCATTGCCAACGGCGTTAAATCGACTGATTGATTCGTTAACGCAAGGAGGCAATACATTCAAATTCATTTCTTTAGTATCTGAAATAATATTAGATAATTTGTCTGTATTATTCATTTCCGATGAAAGAAGTGCCGCCATGAATTCTCCTTTGTAATGAGCTTTTAGCCAAGCTGTTTGGTATGCAATCATTGCATATGCTGCTGAATGTGACTTATTAAAACCATATTGTGCAAATTCTTGAATATTATCGAAAATTGTTGTAGCTAATTTTTTTTGAATACCATTTGTTTCTTCACAGCCTTGAATAAACGCTTCTCTTTGCGCGGCAAGCGCAGATGCCTTTTTTTTACCAATTGCACGCCGCAAAATATCACCTTGAGCGAGGGTAAATCCCGCCAGCATTTGCGCAGCCTGCATGATTTGTTCTTGATAAACAATAATGCCATATGTTTCTTTAAGAATTGATTCCAAAATTAAGTGATCATATTTAACATCTTCTTTTCCATGCTTTCTTTTTGCGAAAGTCGATATAAATTTCATTGGTCCGGGACGGTATAATGCAATGACAGCAATTACATCTTGTATACAATCAGGGGAAACCTGCCGTAAAGTTTCTCTCATGCCAGAAGATTCACATTGAAAAATTCCAATTGTGTCCCCATTAGCCATTAGGTCAAAGACTTTCTTGTCATTTAAAGGAAGTTTTTCTGGATCAATTGTAACCTTATGATTTCTTTTGATAAGCGCACAAGCTTCGTATATTACCGTAAGGTTTTTTAATCCTAAGAAGTCCATTTTCAACAATCCAATAGCCTCGCTAGCGTCTTTATCAAATTGAACTACAGTTAAATCTTCCTTTTGTTCACGCGTTAAAGGAATAATTTCAATTAATGGCCTTTCTCCTATTACAACTCCTGCCGCATGCATTCCTGTATGTCTTGGAAGGCCTTCAAGAAGCCTGGCATGTTTTAAAATTCTTTTTGCATTGGGCTCTGTTTCTGCCTCTTTTTTAAATTCAGGATTCTCTGTAAATGCTTTTTCTAATGTCGTGCCCGGAGTTTCTGGAACCATCTTTGCTAGTCTATCGCAATAGGATAAGCTTATTTCTAATACTCTTCCTACGTCCCTTATTAAAGTTTTTGCTCCAAGAGTTCCAAAGGTAATAATTTGTGCAACACAATCCTCTCCATATTTTTGTCTTACATAACGAATAACTTCATTTCTCCTAGTTGGGCAAAAGTCTATATCAAAGTCAGGTGGGGAAATTCTGTCAGGATTTAAAAATCTTTCAAAAATTAAACTATATTCTAACGGGTCAATAGTAGTTATATATAAACTGTAAGCAAGTAATGAACCTGCTCCTGACCCTCTGCCTGGCCCAACTGGTATCTTGTTCTTTCTTGAGAAATGAATGAAGTCGGCTACAACTAAAAAATAATTAATATAATTAGTTTCTTCTAAAACACCAATTTCATAATAAAAACGATTTTTGATTTCTTCCTCTTTATAATTTGTAGGATTATCTATATTTTCAATTCCATATAAATCTTTTATACCTTTCTTTGCTAAATAAATAAGATAATCAGTATTCGATTTATAATTTACGGGAACAGGAAATGTTGGAAAATGTAGATCTTCAGCTTTTTTTGGATTTTCAGCTGAGCTCAAAGAAAATGTTACATTGCATCTTTCTGCAATTTTTATTGTATTTTCAATTGCCTCAATATTATCAGGAAATTGTTCCAACATTTCATTGCCATTTTTAAAATAAAGTTGATTTCCTAAATATCTATATCGATTTGGATCAGCTACTAGCATTCCTCTTTGAAGACATGTTAAAATATCGTGTGCTTCAGCATGTTCCTTAAGAATATAATGAACATCATTAGTTGCCACTAGTTGTACTGACAGTTTTTTTGATAAATTACAAAGATGTTCGTTTACTTTTTTTTGATCTTGTGAAATCTGCTCCCATCTTTCATCAAAAGCCTCATCATTGTTCTTAATCCCATGGTCTGTTAGCTCAAGAAAAAAATTATCTTTACCAAAAATATCAATATATTCAGCAATTAATTTTTCAGCTTCATCTAAATTATCCTCTCTACAAGCGGCATTAACTTCTCCGCGAAGATCCCCAGAAAGAGCTATTAATCCTTCGGAATGAGATTTTAAAATAGATTTATCTATTCTTGGTTTATAATACATTCCGTTAAGATGAGCCTTTGATACCAATTTGACCAAATTTTCATAACCAATTTGATTTTCAGCTAATAAAACCAGACTCATATTATCTCTCTGCGTTTTTCGATGTGCAATACCATGTTTTGCAACATACATATCGCATCCAATAATCGGCTTAATTCCAGCTGATATTGCTTCATTATAAAATTCAACTGCTCCAAAAAGAACCGCATGGTCAGTTAATGCCACATATTCCATTTCCATTTTTTTTGCAGTTGATATCAGATCCTTAATTTTAATTGTGCTATCTAGAAGACTATAGCTTGAGTGTACATGAAGATGACAAAAAGGTATTTTTTTCATTATACAAAATTTATTTTTTTAAAAAATCGTTTAGATGATTAAAAATATTTAAACATCTAATTTCCAATATTATTTTGACTAAATTAAAATAAAAAAAACAACTTTAATCATCATTTTCCTTCTTATTTAGCTATTTTGTTAAAAAAATAAATAAATAATAAGCTTAACATATACAATATTTTGTGTACTACTTCTCTAAATATACAATATAACCTACTCTAGCGATTTTAATTAAAATTTAAGGAGTAGAAAAAAAGGAGAGAAATATGTCAGAATTCATAAGTAATGCAGCATCTGGGTTAGGTGGTATTCTAAAAGCATTAGGCGAAATTTTGTTAGGTCTTATTGGTCTAGCTATTCTTGCTGAAGTTGCTTTTGGCGCTGGAGCAATACCTGGAATGAATGTAGCAAGCAACTTGGTTGGATTATTAAATCAAGTAGCTGGCGGACAAGGACTTCTTGGACTTGTGGCTCTATTAATTCTTCTTGGTATATTACGTAAATAAAAAAATTACGTTGAGGAGTGAAGCCCGCCATTGGCGGGTTTTTTTATAATATCTTAAGTTTAGGCATGTCCTGAATGTCAACACTACCTATCGCGATTCCTTCTTCATTCACGACTATTAAATCATCGACATTATTTTGCTCATAAAGTTTCAATACATCAGCAGCCAACATATCTGGATTTAATGTTATTGGAGATTTTTGCATAATATCGTTTATTGACAGTTCCATCAAATTAGGTGATTCTACAAGATGTCTTCTAAGATCACCATCCGTTAATATTCCCTCAAGAATGCCTTCGTTATTTATTACTGCTACTGAACCAGATTTTGCAGCAGTAATTGCTAAGATAGCTTCTTTTACTGATTTGCCGCTTAAAATTGTAGCAAAGCGCTCATTAGTTCGCATTATATCCTTTACTTTAAGTAACAATGCTCTTCCAATTGCTCCTCCTGGATGTCGTTCGGCATAATCTTTTAATTTAAATCCTCTAGACTCTAAAACGACCATTGCTAAAGCATCTCCTAATGCTAGTGTTGAAGTGGTGCTTGTTGTTGGTGCCATGTTAAAAGGGCAGGCTTCCTCTGGAATAGCAGTATTTAAAACAAAGTCACTTAATTGTCCCAAGGGACTTTTTGGGTCCGCTGTAAGCGATATTATCTTAACCGAACATTTTCTTATTAGAGGAATCAAATTCGTTATTTCCTCAGAAGCCCCTGAATAACTTATTGCTAAAACAATATCATTTTTAGTTAGCATGCCAAAGTCTCCATGCATAGCTTCAATTGGATGCATTACCGCAGCTAGTGTGCCAGTACTATTAAATGTTGACACAATCTTATTACTTATATGCCAATTTTTTCCTATTCCAATAACAACAACTTTCCCGTTGCTATTTTGAGAATCAATAATTAATTTTACGGCTTTATTAAAATTATCGTCTAATTGCTCGGCAATAGCTTCTAATCCTTTTTTTTCTATATCCAATATTTTTTTAGCATTCGGAACGTAATTCATTTTAATCTCCACTTAATATTAGATATATTTCATGTTTTTAAAAGAAATAGAATTTATTTATTCAATAATTTGTTATATAAATTTTTTTTCGGTTTGTTAATTTTTTGTTAAATAAAGGAAATATGTTTAAGTATTTACATCTATATCTAACTCTTTTTTTGTTCTTTAATGTTTATGCGCACAATAGAGAACAAATAAAACAAATGGATGCAAAAAAAACTATCGAATTAAAGTATAATCAAGAGCAATTTAAAATTCTTCAAAATAAAATAAATGATTTATTCGAAAAGCAAGATCAAATGAAAACAGAGCTGGATGAAGCAAAAAATCAAATACAAAGAAATAATTTACAGATTACGCGAGCATTAGAAAATTCCAATACAATAAATGATTCAATTAAGGAAGTTGAAAAACTTTTAAGAGTAAATGAGGTTAAATCAACTCCATATTCTAAGTCAGGTCATGAACATATTGTAGAGTCGGGTCACACACTATCTGTTATTGCTGAAGCATATGGATCAACTGTTGAAGCTATAAAGCAATCAAATAATTTAAATAATGATATCATTTATGTTGGTCAAAAGTTATTTATTCCAGAATAAATCGAAAAAAATAATAAAATAAATATTCAATTACTTCTTGAAAGCTTTCGTATAGTATCTATTATCTCGCGTTCAATTTTGAGAAGAATTAAATCGCGTGATTAATTTTCAAAATATTAAAATAAACAATAAAACAAGTACCAATAAATTATGGAAACTTTAAATACAAATAGCAATGAGCCAGTAAACACTGCTTTAGACGAACTATATAGCAGTACTCTTGAAAATTTTATCGAAGGTAGCATTATCAAAGGAACAATAATTAATATTGTAGATAATAATGTTGTTATAGATATCGGATATAAATCTGAAGGTGTAATACCTCTTAATGAATTTAATGATCTTGATGAAGATCCTAAGGGTTCTGTAGTAGAAGTTTATCTCGAATGCTTAGAAGATGAAGACGGTGCAATTGTTATAAGTAAGAAAAGGGCTGAGCAGCAGCAAGCATGGGACTATGTTGTAAATGAATGCAAAGAAGGAAGTATTGTTGAAGGCGTAATTAGGAGCGCAGTAAAAGGCGGATTTATTGTTGATGTTGGAGTCGAAGCTTTTCTTCCAGGCTCTCAGCTAGATGTTTTGCCAATAAAAAATCCAGAAGAACATGTTGGTAAAACTTATGAATTCAGAATTTTAAAAATTAATTTGGACCGTAAAAATATCGTTGTTTCCCGTAGAGATTTAATCGAAGAATCTAGAAGAGAGTCAAGACGCAAGGTTCTTTCTGAAATCCAAGTTGGTCAGCAAAGACCTGGTATAGTTAAAAATATTACTGATTTCGGAGCATTTGTTGATCTTGATGGAATTGATGGATTGCTACATATTACCGATATGACATGGGGAAGAATCAATCATCCTTCTGAGCAACTTAAAATTGGCGATAAATTAAATGTTATGGTTTTAGAAATTGATCTCCAAAAAGAGAGAATAAGCTTAGGATTAAAGCAGACTATGGAAAATCCTTGGGAAGATATTGAGGCTCGCTATCCAACAGGCGCAAAGGTTCATGGAAAAGTAGTCAATCTTGCTCCTTATGGAGCATTTATTGAGCTGGAAGAAGGTGTTGAGGGCTTAGTGCATGTTTCAGAAATGTCATGGACTAAGAGAATACAAAGAGCAGCCGATGAATTAAGTTTAGGTCAAGAAGTTGATGCTGTTGTTTTATCTGTTAGTAATGAAGATAAGAAAATATCATTAGGAATTCGTCAAACTGAAGAAAACCCATGGGAAATTGTTGCCAGTAAGTATCCCATAGGCTCTATTATTTCCGGTAAAGTTAGAAATTTTACAGCATATGGAGCTTTTGTTGAAATTGAAGATGGAGTTGATGGTATGATTCATGTTTCTGATATGTCTTGGACAAGAAAAATTAATCATCCTTCAGAGATTTTGAAAAAAAATGATGAGATCACGGCTGCAGTCATGGAAATAGATTCAAGCAATCAGAGAATATCTTTAGGGCTTAAGCAAGCTCAGGAAGATCCGTGGAACGAAATTGCTTCTAAGTATCCCGTTGGAATCAAGGTTTCAGGAAAAGTCACCAAAACATCCTCATTTGGCGCGTTTGTTGAAATTGAAGATGGTATTGATGGCTTAGTTCATATAAGTCAAATATCTGAAGATCATGTTGAAAAAGTAAAGGATGTCTTATCTGTTGGAGATGAAATAGAAGCTAGAGTAGTTAAAGTCGATGCTTCTGAACATAGAATAGGACTTAGCATAAAAGCTGCAAAAGTTTCAGATGAAGAGTTCAAGGTTGAAGAAGATATGCTTGAAGGACTTCAGTCAAGTGAAGAGATCGGAGATCTTTCTGAAGCTTTTTCTGATGCATTAGAGAATAATGAAGAAGAATGGCGTCCTGGGGATGATAAATCTATAAAAGATAATGATTAAAATGGTAGCTCATTTTTAATAAAAAGTGGGTTTTTTGTAGATTGTTATTAATTAAAATAATAAATTTATAAAAGCATTTAAAATCATGAATATTGATGAGCAAATAAATTTTTTAAAACGTAGGTGTGTTGATTTTATATCAACTGATGCATTAAGAAAAAAATTAGAATGTGCAAGTAGAGAGAATAAACCCTTGCGAATTAAATATGGCGCTGATCCATCAGCCCCAGATATACACTTAGGACATGTGGTAGGACTGAACAAGCTTCGTGAATTTCAAGATTTTGGACACACAATTGTTTTTATTATAGGCGATTTTACTGGAATGATAGGAGATCCCTCGGGCAGATCTCAGACACGTCAGCCTTTAACTTCAGAACAAGTTAAGAGTAATGCCCAGTCTTATAAGAAACAAGTTTTTAAGATTTTAGATCCGCAGAAAACAGAGATACGATTTAATTCCGAATGGTGTAGTAAAATGAAATTTGAGGAAGTGATTAGATTGTCTTCTAATGTAACAGTAGCCCAAATGTTAGCAAGAGAGGATTTCGCAAAAAGATATAATGATAATCAGCCAATTAGTATGGTTGAGTTTCTTTACCCTTTAGTACAAGCATATGATTCTGTTATGATTAAAGCTGATATTGAAGTCGGGGGAACTGATCAGCTATTTAATCTTTTGTTAGGAAGAGAGCTTCAAAAAATATTTGGGCAAGATCAGCAATGCATAATAACACTCCCATTACTAGAAGGCCTCGATGGGGCAAAAAAAATGAGTAAAAGCTTAAACAATTATGTTGGTATAAATGAGCTGCCTAATGAAATGTTCGGGAAATTGATGAGTATCCCTGATTCCTTAATGTGGAAATATTTTTCAAATATTGTTTTACTAACAGATAAAGAAATAAATGAATTAAAATCTGGATTAAAAGATCAAAGTATCCATCCGCGTAGTTTAAAAGAAAGGCTTGCAAAAGAAATCGTTTCAAAATTTGTTGGAGAGCCTGAAGCCACGTCTGCTTCTGAAGAATTTAAAAGAATTTTTACGCAAAAAATATTGCCAACAGATATTCCAATTATTTCAATTTCTCCTAGTCAAATTGGACTATTAGATTTTATGTTGAAGGCAGGTCTAGTAAAAACTAAAAGCGAGGCTAGACGCTTGGTCAGACAAGGAGCAGTAAAATTAAATGATGAGAAAGTTATCGACGAAAAATTAATTTTAACGCCTATAGAAGGTATGGTTCTACAATCAGGTAAAAGAGGATTTATTAAAATCAAAATTAGGTAAAGGTTTACAAATGGCTGGCCACAGTAAATGGGCAAATATTAAGCATAAAAAAGGAAGAGCAGACGCTGCTAGAGCTAAAGTTTTTAGTAAGATTTCAAAAGAAATCATGGTTGCGGCATCTGGTGGTGGCGGAAATCCTGATGATAATATTCAACTGCGAGCATTGATACAAAAGGCCAAAAGTGTTTCCATGCCAAAAGATAATATCGAAAGAGCAATTAAAAAAGGAACAGGCGAGCTTGAAGGCGGGCGTTTAGAAGAAGGCTCGTATGAAGGATATGCAGCTGGCGGAGTCGCAGTAATTGTTAAAGTTCTCACGGATAATAAAAACAGGTCAGCTGCAGCTGTAAGGCATGCTTTTAGTAAAGCAGACGCAAATCTTGCAGAACAAGGGGCTGTGAGTAGAATGTTTAAGAGAAAAGGGCAAATTTTAATAAATAAAAATGAGATCGAAGAAGAAAAATTAATGGAGATAATCATTGAGGCTGGAGCAGAAGATTTAAAAACTTATGAAGAGCATTATGAAGTTCTAACAAGTCCTACTGACTTCGAAATAGTTTCAGAAGAAATTTCTAAAGCTGGAATTAAGCTTGATGATTCGGATATCACATTTATCTCCGATACCATTAATGAGATAAATGATAAAGAACATGCAAAAAAAATTATAAATTTTATTGGAGTCTTAGAAGAATTAGATGACGTTCAAAATGTTTATTCAAATTTTGATATTTCGGAAGATATAGCCAAAGAAATAGAAGAAAATTAAGTATGTCTAAAAAAAAGTATCGTATTTTAGGAATAGATACATCATTACGATCAAGTGGCATAGGAATCATTGAAGCTAATGGATCAACCCTGTCATTAATTGTATGCGGACGTATTTATAATCGTTCAACAGAATTACATTCTACATGCTTGAAAAATATTTATAATGAAATTACTAATTATATTGAAAAATATAAGCCAAATTTCGTTGCGATAGAGGGAACATTTTTTTATAAAAATGCAAAAACCGCAATGATTCTAGGGCAAGCAAGAGGTGCTGCAATTTCAGCTTGTGCTCAGTTTAACCTTCCTGTTGTTGAGCATTCCCCAAGAACTATTAAGCAAGCGGTTACTGGTAATGGATCAGCTCAAAAGGATCAAGTTGCAAAAATGATTATGCATTTACTTGCGCTAGATAGTCAACCTCAGGAAGATGCTGCTGATGCGTTAGCTATTGCAGTATGTCATTATCACCAATTAAACTTGCCAGAAGCGCTAAGGTCTCCGATGATTTAAAAAACTAATGGATGACTTCAATTTTTGATCCTCTATTTTGTCCGATTGATAGAAGAAGTTCACCAAACCAGCTCTCGTCAATATCAAATGGTTTTCCTCCCGCTATACGAGCAAATTCTATTGCTCGTAATTGATCATTTTTTTCTTCATCTTGACCAATAACCCCGCCGATTCCATTTAATGCAGACTCAACAGCTTTATCTGCACATAATTTAATTAGATTTAAGTCTTCCTTATTTGAGGCAGCAGCTCTCGAGTAGTATCCAGATTTTTGGATTAAACACTTTTCTGCTCCAATTAGATCGGCAAATTGTTTTCCAAACCAAGCCCCAGGATTTACAGCGTCTAATTTTATATGACCAAATGCATCACGCAGCACAGTTTCACCTGCATTTTCCATTTCATTTACTATTGCTTCAACCCCAGCTCCTTCTGAAATAAATATGGTTACATTGTCAATATCGTCCATAATTTTTTTTAATCTTCTTGCTTCATCTGCAATATTAATTTCCATTTCAGGAATAAATATTCCATGGACATCCTTTCTTTTTCTAGAAAGTCCCAAATCAGGAAGAAAATTCATTTGTTTAAGCTTATCTCGATAAATTTTTGCCGTATACGCTGTCAGCCATCCACAATTTCTACCCATGACTTCATGAACAAGTAACATTCTTGGATTTGCATTGTGCTCAGAAACAACATTATGAAAATAATCTGCTCCTTCTTCAGCTGCAGTCCATGCTCCTAAAGATTGTTTTATTGGGACAACATCATTATCAATTGTTTTTGGTAGTCCTACTACAATTAAGTTGTAATTATTTTTTGATAGGTAATTTGCCAAGTCTGCTGCAGTTGTGTTGGTATCATCTCCTCCTATTGTGTGAAGAACATCAACATTATCTTTAACAAGTTGATTTGCAGCAATTTCTAGTGGATTTTCTCCTTTTTTTATAAGACCTCTTTTTTCACAATCTGCAACATTTGTTAGCTTCACTCGGCTATTCCCAATCGGACTACCGCCATGTTCATATAGTACACTAACACTATCTCGTATTTTTTTATTAATATTTATTGAGTCTCCAAGGAGAAGCCCTTTATATCCACTAATATACGCAATAATTTCGATATCTTTTGATACTTCATTGTATTTTTCTATTAGACGACCAATAGAACTGGATAAACAAGGAGCTAATCCACCAGCAGTTAAAAGAGCGACTTTTTTAACATTCATAATTTTTCCCCATTTGAAATTCTTTTAACAAAAATTTATTGGTTACATAAACATCTGTACATCATGTTTAAGTAATATTAAAATAATAAAAGTAATTATATTGCTGTTTAAAAATCATAAAGGAAAAAATATGAGCTTCAATGTTTCTGAAAAAAATACCCCTTTATTTAGGTGGCTTGTTATTTGCACCGCATTACTTGTCCCCTTTTTGTTAATTTCTTGGAAATATATTCAAGGCGCTTTAGGGGCTGATAAAAGCGGAATTACTTATATAATTTTTATCATTTTTTTGTGTGGATTTATTTCATCCATATGGATCTCAATTTATATTGGTAAAGAATACCAAGAGCTTAAAAAAATAAGAGATTCTCGAAATATTAATAAAGAAAAAAAAGGAGTTCATAAGCTATTTCATCAAGCTTATAAAGCAATTGAGGAAGGCTCTCAAGTTGATTTCGAGACACTTTTAACAGCTTACTCTGCTAAACGAGCAGGTAAAATAAGAAGTGTCGGGGCAACTGCAAGTATTTTGATTACTGTTGGACTGTTAGGTACAATTATCGGGTTAATATTAACTATTGATGGAATTAGTTCTGTACTAGGAGCAGCAGGTGAAAATTATACTGATATGGTTGATGGTTTAAATAATACGGTACAAGGCATGGGAACAGCTTTTTATACAACACTATTTGGAGGCCTTTTAGGCGGTGTAATTTTAAAAGCTCTTTCTATTGAAAATGAAAAAGCAATAAATAATTTTACAGCAGATTGTTTAGAGTTAGGAGAGCTGTGGATAATGCCTATGAGTAGAGCGCTAGCCTCAAAAGCTGCCAGCAATTTACAAAATGAAGCTTTAGGATTAATAAATACTTTAAGAAATTTGTCGGATAATATTTCCAAAACATCTGAAGCTATTGAGCAAAATAAAGTCATTATGGATAGACAGTTTGCAGATCTTATAACAGAGGCAAAAGTTGAAATGAGTCAAAATCTCCAGGAGGGTTTAAATGAAATGGCTCGTGGATTTGATGAAATAGTAAGAACTATTGAAGTTGGACATGATCCAATAAAACAAAAAATGTCCGAGTTATCAGATGCAATTGGAAATGCGGCTAGTGCCACCACTGATGCCGTTGAAGAAACAAAAAGTGTTCAAAATAAAATTTTAGACGGGAGAGCTTTAGAACTCGCAACAAAATTAAATGCCGCTGCCGGATTAATTGAAGATTTTATTCAACAAGAGGAAGATGTTCAAAAGCCAGATTCAAATTTAAATGATTGATAAATTTATTCCATCAAGAAACGATCAAGGAATTTTCGAAACATTTTCGGATTTGGCTTTGTGTACGTTAGCGATAACATTGGTAATGTTATCATTATTAGCAACTAACATAGGCCAAAGAATTAATATCCAAATTAGTGAAAATCAGTTTAATATGGATTCCGCTCCTCTAAGATCTTATTTTTGTATTTCTGAAACGTTAAAAGATAATTCGGCCTTAGTTCATTTTCTTGATGCTGATGTCGTAGATAAATTAACAGCTTACAAGGATGCTTTAACACAATCAAGAATAGTAACATTGCCTGCCGGAAGAACTATGAGGCTAGGAAATTTTATGTTGCTTGCGCCAGCAATTGTGCCTGGAATTGATCAAAACGGTTTATCTACTCTAAGTCCGTTGACAGCTCTTTGGAGAGCAGATGTTATTTCTCCTCAAAATGAAAAATTTAAGATTAATTTAAGCGCAAGCCAATCAGTTTTAAGAGATTTATTTCCTACTAGACATTTAGACGAATCGTTAAAAAGAAGTCGAATATATGTGGAAAGTCTTGTTAAAGAGCATGCTGGAAAAGAAAAGTATTATATTGTTATTGGTCATGCTGCTTACCCATTGCCTGAAGCAATTGAGGACGGGTCCCTCGAATGGCTTAGATCATTTGAATCTGGAACTGCCGATATTTATTATCTTGGGGATTTAACTGATTATAAAAATGATTATGTAAACAAAAGACATCAGTTTTTTGTTGAGCAAGGATACTCTGATTGCGCTATGAGTTACAAAAACTTTAAAAATCAAGAAAATTTAAAAAGCAAAATAAATAATATTAATAGTATATTTCTTAATGATAGTTTTTTGCCTTTAATTAAGCATTCTGATGCTTGGAATAGTTATATCAATGAGCAATTAATTGCAGATCCAGATCCTCCAGTTTGGTTTTACAAAGAATTTTTAGTTCCATTAGGATTTGATAGGATGGTAATGGATATCCCAGAGGTTCAATAATATGAAAAATTTTTTTAAATTCGTAAATTTTATTAAGCTTGGAGTTTTAATTTTTCCAATTATATTTTCTGGTTGTGCTTCTTTTGAGCTAAAATCATTTCCTGAAAAAGCTGAAATATATGAAGCAGAAGAAAAGATTGGAGAAACCCCCTATAAGTTTGAACAATTTTCTGGTGAAAGAAAGTTTACCATAAAAAAATATGGGTACGTGGAAAAAGAATTAACAATCTCTTCATTAGGAGAAAAAGATTCTAATATCAAATTAGAAAAAGTTAAAAAAACAACACTTAATACAGTTCCTACAGATGTAAGAGTTGTAAGAACAAGAGATAGCGTTGAACTTGGAAGGACTTCTTTAAGCCTTCCTTTGTCAAAGCCAGAAGTGGTTGTATTAGAAAAAGAAGGATATAAATCTTATCCCTTAACATTAGAGCCCAACCAAACATATCGTATTGATATGGAACCGTTAGAAGGATTTAAGTCTGTTTATTTTATGACGACTCCATCAGGAGCTAAAATTAGTGATAGAAGTGTAGGAGATATAATTTCTAAAACACCATCATTAATAAGCGCTCAGGAGGGAACAGAATTTGAATTTAATTTAGAAGGATATCAGCCATCATTTTATATGATTAATAAAAGATCGCCTGATAGAGTATATGTTGACTTAATACCTGTTCCGCAGGTAACCATTGATAGTTTGTATGGTGCTGAAATATTTGGCGCAGCTGGGGGCGAAAAGCTTGGTGAGGTACCCTATACCGAGTTAATTAAGGAGGTAAGGGCATTCGAGATTAGAAAGTCAGGATATTATCCAAAAACAGTTACAGTGTCTCCAGAATCTCCATCAGATATTTTTGTAAAATTAGAGTCAATTCCTATCAAAAGAATTGTAACAAAACCTGAAGGAGGAACGGTAGCGCGTATTGGTCAAAATGAAGTATTAGGGATTGCGCCAATTAATATTTTGGCGGGCTCAGAAAGATTAATAGAAATTTCTTTAGATGGGTATGCAAAAAGAGTGATTGGGATTGGTCCGGACTCTCCAGACGAAATAATCATCGAGCTTCAATTACTTGCAAAAGATAGATTGGTTTTAGAAGGAATACAGAATGCGACTTTTGAAATATATTAAGTTAATTCTTATAAATATTACAATCATCTTTCTCTCTTATGGAGACGGCAATCATGCATCTCAAAATCATTCAGGAAGTTTTAATTACCCACAAAATGATGATGTGATGATTGGCCAAGAAGGAACAATCGATAATCCTAACGGCGGACATGGAAATTACCACAGTGGTTTTTACAATGGAGTTGTTTCAACTGATTATGCAACATTTATAGGGGGGTCAGGCGGAGTATTAGTAAATTCAAGTTTTGTGCCACACGGAGGTTCAGGATTATACATAAATAATACAAGCTTAAATATTACTAATACAATATTTGCAGGTGGCTCTGGAGGAGTAAACTTTACCTTCGAAGGGTACGATTTTGGAGAACAAGGGCATGGAATTGAATGGAATTTAGATACGGGTAATCAATCATACTTAAATTTAGTTGGAACATCAGTATCAAACGGAATTGAAGCCACAGCTTCTGCCGGTTCTATACTTGATTTTTCATACACAAATACTTCAATTATTGGAGGTATCGATAAGGTTGGTGAAGGCTTGTTATATATTAATGATCGTGATGAAAATTCTTTAAATGACCTAGATATTCAAAATGGCTCGGTAATTTTTTCAGACTATTTGACCATTGGTTCAGATGAACAAATTACATTATCAAGTCAAAACTCAATGCTGATAGCCTCAAATGGATTAAATTTAGCAGGAACTGTCTCTGGCTCTGGAAGCATAGAAATTTTTAATGACATGACTTTTTCGGGAGCTTTAAGTGGTAGCTTATCAATTAATTTATCATCAGCTTCAAATACTGTAACCCTACAAAATGGGTATAATATATTAGATACAATATTTAATGGAAATAGTTCAGATGACATATTAATTATTGAAGAAAATGGAACATATGATGCACAGATATTAGGGATAGGCACCACATTTCAAAATTTTGAAGCAGTACAATTATCAAATCTTAATGATACATGGAAGTCTGAAAAAACATTGGGCTATTTAGTTGATGGCGGACTAGGAGACGACACGTTTATGTTTAGCTCAAGTGGAACTCATTCAATTGATAATTTTATTCAAATTACAAACAATATAATTGGTTTTGAGTCTTATGGATTAAGCGATGGAGATGATATATGGATAGCTCAGACAAATGATAATGCTATCGGCTCTATTATATATGCTCGGGATGGGGTAGATAAAATCTCATTTGAAAATTATAGACCAGATACATCTGAAATTGAAACTCTATATCAAGAATTTGAGGGTGCATTGTTAGAAAAAGGTGTTAACTATTGGTTAAATACATCCGATTATTCACAGTTAGATTTTTTAGAAGCACCATCAAATAGTAATTGGACGCTTTCTTATGAAAATAATGATATAGCTATTTCTGCAAGTGCGATCTCTAATGGAGTTTCATCAAGCTATTATAGAGGGTTTAATGGCATTAAGTTAACTGACTTTGATGATACATGGAATATCATTAATTCTACTGAAAATAGTCTCTCATTAATAGATGGAGGAGAAGGGACAAATACATTAAAAGCAGTTAGCTCAGGATTAATTGGTAGTTCGTTAAATGTTGGTTCAAAATATGTTAATTTTCAACAAATTGAATTAAGTGATGACGTTGATAGTTGGTATGTAACAGCTAATGATAAAAATTTGGAATGGATTGATGATGGAGGATCTATTGGGTACCTAAGCTTTGGATCATCAGATATTTCAACAAATTCTTCACTCATTGGAAGCGGGAAATTATATAGAAACTTTGAAGTTGTTCAATTAGCCGAAGGCAATGATGTTTGGTATGCATCAACTAATGATTTAAACCTTTCTAGCATAGGAGGAAATAGCGGAATTGATACTCTTTTATTTACAAATTATGAGAATAATTTAGAAAATTTTTCCAAAGAAATTATTGATTCTAATTATACAACATTTGAAAATATAACACTCAATTCTGGAAGTAATATATGGACTTATTCAGTTAATGACGTTGCGTTTGACAAAATTGATGCAAGTGATGGTTTAGATTTATTATTAGTCCAAGAAGATTTAAATTGGACTTCTGATGATAAAAATAGATATGAGGATTTTGAATCATTAGAAATTAAAAATGCCCTTTTAACATTTGATTCATTCAGTCTTGGAGATGATATAGAGAATTTGGTTTTAGAAAATAATTCTGTAATTGATTTACAAGATGGTTCATTGAATAATTTGATCAATTTTATTCAAAACAATGGTTCAATTTTAAAAATAAATGTACAAACTAATCTTTCACAAATTGCACGATTAAATGCTGTTCATATAGAGTTAAATTCGGGAGCTTCGATTCAGTTTTTTGGCGACACATCTTCTTTTGCTGTTGGTAATCGATATACTAATTACATTGGACAAGCATCATCATCAATAGATGTAAATGATGCAAATATATTTAGTGATAATCCCGGCTCAATAGATGTAAAAAATTGGTTTTTAAATGAAGATGAATTGTATGTTATTTTTGATAGACGCTCTCTTACAAACCAATCATTTGGATTTAATGTCCCAAGAGGCTCTCAATCTGAGAAGATATTATCGGAAATTGATTCATTCCAAACAGACGAAGCATCAAGAATGGCTGATGTTATTTTTTCAGATACATATTCTCTGGATGACTTGAATAAAGTTTATTCAAGAACTATTGCCCTCCCTAGAGCAGTTAGTCATCAAAGAAATGGAATGCTACGAACTATATCTGAACGCGCTAGTGAAAGAAGAATTTCACTAGCCTATTTTAAAAAACCATCTGGAGTAGGAGGTCCTATTGCAAAACAATCAGGAATGGCTATTTGGAGCAAAGGCTATTCCGCAAATGGAAATTCATCTGGGGATAATAATACTGAAGGATACGATTTATCAGGACTCGGAACAATTTTTGGTCTAGATTATGCCTCAGAAAAATATGTTGCCGGTATAGCAGCAGGAATTTTCAATCAAACAATGAAGATGGACTTATCCGGAGATTACACTGGTTCGGGAACACACTTTACAGGTTATTTCTCTTATGGGCGTAATAGTTGGTTTTTAGAGACTTGTGCAACATTAGCAAACTCCTCATTAGATTTTAATTCAGATGGAGCATTTGATGTAAAAACAAGCTATTCAGCGAATGATTTTACATTTTATTTGGGAGGAGGTTATATAATAAAGAATCCCAGAGGATCATGGACTCCTGAAATTGGTTTTATTCTAAACAATTATGTTCAAGATATGGCAGAGGATGTTTCTCAAACAATTGTTCCTACAAAATTAAACAATTTATCAAATTCTAGTCTACAGATGAGATTAGGGCTAATTGGCGGATTTAAACAAGACTTGATTGGGAGAGAGCTCTTAACTCAGTTAAAATTAAGATGGATGAATTCACTTGGAGTGTCTGAAGAAGAAATAGATTACAGTCTTTCTGGAGGTAATAATGTTTATAAAACTCCCATGTTAACAGGAGCTAAAAGCATCGTTGAATTCGGGGTTGGAACACAGTTAAGAATGAACAGATCTTTATCTTTGTTAATGGGGTTTGATTATGAAATCGGAGGAGGATACTCAGCCAATCGATTAAGTGCAGGATTAAGATATAGTTTTTAACTAATTGATAATAATTAATCAATTATGTTAGCAATTGAACACTGTGAAAAATAGAATCTTAAAATATTTAATTTTATTATTAATAATTACATTAATCTTTGTAACTTATAAAATAATAATAATTGCTGATTCTGAAAATTTTTTTAATCCTTACGAAATCGTAGATAATCAATTAGTAGTTTCATTAATACTAGTTTTAATTTCTCTATTTTTGTCATTATATTATTTATATAAAAAAGATGAAGAGGAAGTTCCTTTTGGGAAAAAATTTGTTTTCTCCGAAAAAAAAATAGACCGAAGTAATATGACAAAACCACCTTCTGTTCAGGATGTTTTGCCGTTAAAAAAAAATAAAGCAACCAATTACAAAATTCTCAAGATAATTTGCATATTAATGGTGTTTTTTTATATTGTTTCTTTTATTTATTTTTATAAATACAGCTCATTAGACTATTTATTAAAATCTTTTTTTATATTAAGTATATGTTTATCAATTTTAACGAGTATTGGAATTTTTTTGGGCAAAAGATGGAGCTGGTCTTTAGCCTTATTTTTTTCATTAGTCCAATTTTTATGGTTTCCTATAGGAACAATATCAGGTTTTATTTTGTGCATTTTGTGCATATGTGCATTTCCAGAGAAAATTAAGTTAAGGTGGAATGATTATCAATTGAAGCAAAAAAAATTCAAAAAGATAAATAGACGTGCAAATGCTGAATACATAAATCAGGTGGTAAGAGGAAAAAAATGACCAATTCAGGTAATATAGATAGCTTGTTAATAATTGCTGGAAGAGATAATTACCCAAAAATTATTTTAGAAGCTGCACGAAAATCGAGAGTAAAAAATATTCATGTCATTGCTTTTTTTGGTGTTACTAAAAAAAGAAATCTAGATTTAGCTAATAAAGTTTATTGGATTAAAGTCGGTGAATTTCAAAAGATGATTGATATTATCTTCAAATCAGGTTTTAAAAATGTTATAATGGTTGGACAAATTTCTCCAAAAAATATTTTTTCTTACAAGTTAGACAAAAAAGCCAAGGAAATTTTGGCATCCCTTGAAATTCTTAATGCACATTCAATTTTTAAAAAAATTGTAAGTGAAATAGAGAATACAGGAGCAAAAGTTTTGCCAGCAAATTACTTTATAAATGATTTAATACCTGTTCCTGGCATTTTAACCAAAAGAAATATAACTGAAACAGAGAGAAAGAATCTATCAATAGGAATAAGATTTGTTAAATCAAATAGTAATTTTGATGTTGGACAAACAATTGCTTTGAAATCAGGTTATATTGTTGCTGTTGAAGCAATGGAGGGCACAAACGCAACCATTTTAAGAGCAAGTAAGTTAGCCGGAAAAAATATGACTATTGTGAAAGTTTCAAAGCGAAACCATGATCTGCGTTTTGACATTCCTGTAGTCGGAATTAGTACAATTCGGACTATGATTAAAGCAAATGCAACTTGTCTTGGAGTTGAAGCAAAAAGAACTATAATTTTCAATATTAAAGAAGTTATTGAGATAGCTAATAAAAATAATATTGCGATTATTGCTTCGGAGTCTAATTATGAATAAGTGTGTTTTTATAATCGCAGGCGAGGTCTCTGGAGACATGTTTGGAGCAAGTCTAGTCAGTAAAATTTTAGCTATTAACCCCAAAATAAACTTTTATGGTCTTGGCGGAAATAAAATGAGACAAGCCGGAGTAGATTTAATTGAACATACGGATAAATTATCTGTAATGGGCACTTTTGAGGTTCTAAGAAAAATTTTCTTTTTTAAAAAACTTTTAAAAAAAACAATAAAGCAAATTGATAAATATAGTCCTAAAGCAATTATATTGATTGATTATCCTGGTTTTAATTTAAGGTTAGCAAAAAAAATTAAAAAAAAATCTATCCCGATATTTTATTACATTCCCCCAAAAGTTTGGGCGTGGAAAAAGAGGAGAATAAATGACATACAAAAATATATTGATGAAGTTTTTTATATTTTTCCTTTTGAAGATAAAATATATAAGAAAAAAAATTTAAAATCCGAATATGTTGGAAATCCTTTAGTTGAATTAATATCTAGTATCAAAGAAAATACAGATGATAGTATTTCTTGGAATAAACAAAAAAGGGTAGCTCTTCTTCCAGGAAGTAGAAGCCAGGAAATAAAATATATTCTCCCAATCTTTTTATCTTTTGTTAATGATTATGATAATGACACATCATTTGTTATTGCTGCTGCGAATGAATGCATTTGTGATGAGATAAGGATATATCTCGATAATTTTCCGAAAAAAATAGAAAATGTATCATTAGTAACATTCAAAACATTATCTGTTCTTAAGCAGGCTGATGCTGCGATTATTACATCAGGAACCGCCACACTTGAAGCTGCGTTACTTAATACGCCCCATTTGTTAATATACAAAGGTAGTTGGTTGACTTCATTTGTTGCTAAAGTTTTTGTAAATTTAAAGTATTATGGGTTAGTTAATTTACTTTTAGACCGAGAAGTAAGCGTAGAAATTATTCAAAAAGAAATAAGTATTGAGCGTTTAAGAAATGAGTTAGACAA
>Ga0160422_10000473_pt1 | contig 24149 bp, 18 predicted proteins | sample Fk160mmetaG_FD_108192 | JGI IMG/M metagenome (GOLD analysis project Ga0160422, IMG submission 108192) | Marine microbial communities from the Central Pacific Ocean - Fk160115 60m metaG | ecosystem: Environmental > Aquatic > Marine > Oceanic > Photic zone | place: The Central Pacific Ocean...
ATTTTAGCGAAAATAGATGCGAAAAATTATAATATTTTTTACGATAATTTCATTGTACTCTACAACTTTATTTGGACAAAATGGAAATATAGAAATTAACCAAAGCAATAAACTTGATAGTATTATTAAATTAAAAAAAGAACTTAACTCCAAAATTCAAAATCTTAGAATTCAGATTTACAGTGGAGATAGAGATAACGCTGAACAAATGATAAAAGAATTTATCGAAATATTTAATGATACGTCAGCTGATATTATATATGAAACTCCAAATTATAAAATATGGGTTGGTAATTTTTACAATCAACTAGAAGCAGATAAAAGGCTTATAAAGATTAGAAAAAAATTTCGAAGTGCTTTTATTTTTCGTCCAGAGATTACAGAAATAATCGATGAAATAGATGATTCAGAAAATAAGGAAAATCCTGAGTTAAATTAGATTTTTTTCTTTATCGCAACATTAATAAATCCTTCAATTTCATCACCTACTTTGATGTCATTGTAATCTTTTACCTGTAATCCACAATCATATCCTTTTGTAACCTCTTTAGCATCGTCTTTAAATCTTTTTAGCGATGATAAGGAACCAGAAAAAATCACAACACCCTCCCTAATTAATCTAATTTCAGAGTTTCTGATAATTTTTCCTTTTGTTACCATACAACCCGCAATGGTTCCAATTTTAGATATTTTAAAAGTCTCTCTAACTTCACATAAGCCTGTAATTTCCTCTTTAAAGTCTGGGGATAACATACCTTCCATCGCATCCCTAACATCATTTATTGCGTCATATATAATGGAATAGGTTCTAATATCAATTTGTTCTTTATCGGCAATTTGTCTGGCATTGCCCATTGGGCGAACATTAAAACCAACAACAATAGCATCAGAGGCGGATGCTAATAAAACATCATTTTCAGTGATAGCTCCAACAGCCTTATGAATTATGTTGACTTGTATCTCTTCAGTTGATAATTTTTGTAGTGAATCTGTTAAAGCTTCAACAGATCCATCTACATCACCCTTAAGAATAATATTTAACTCTTTGAATTCGCCGAGGGCAATTCTTCTTCCAATTTCATCAAGAGTAATATGTTTTTGAGTTCTGACAGTTTGCTCACGTTGTAATTGTGTTCTTTTGTTGGCAATTTGTTTTGCTTCTCTTTCGTCTGAAAAAACAGAAAATTTATCCCCTGCTTGAGGCGCGCCATCTAATCCAAGAATTGAAATTGGTGTTGATGGTCCTGCTTCTATCACTTCATTTCCTCGTTCATCATGCATTGCCTTTACTTTTCCACTATTTTTACCAGCTAAAACAAAATCACCAATTTTTAAAGTTCCTGTCTGAACCAAAATCGTAGAAACATAACCTCTTCCCTTATCTAAAAATGCTTCAACAACAGTTCCGCTTGCATCTTTATTTGGATTGGCCTTTAACTCTAATAACTCAGCTTCAAGTAAAACTTTTTCTAGTAATTCATTAACTCCATCTCCCTTGAGTGCAGAAATATCATGTGATTGAATTTTTCCTCCCCAGTCCTCAACCAGTAAATTCATGTTTGAAAGACCTTCTTTAATCTTGTCAGGATTTGAATTTGGTTTATCAATTTTATTAATCGCAAAAACAATAGGAACTGAAGCAGCCTGAGCATGAGAAATAGCCTCTTTGGTTTGTGGCATAATATCATCATCTGCTGCAACAACAATTATGGCTAAATCAGTGACCTGTGCACCTCTCGCTCTCATGGCAGTAAATGCTTCGTGACCAGGTGTATCTAAAAATGTAATTTTTTGACCATCCTGCAATTCTACCCCATATGCACCGATATGTTGCGTAATTCCTCCTGACTCACCAGCGATAACATTTTCTTTCCTTATATAATCAAGCAATGATGTTTTACCATGATCAACATGACCCATTACAGTTACTATAGGAGGTCTATGTTCAAGGTCATCAGGTAAATCCTCAACTTCAATATTTTCCTCTTCAATTTCAGCGGAAATAAATTCAACTTTATATCCAAACTCTTCTGCAACAATTGAAAGTGTCTCTGCATCTAATCTTTGATTTAACGTAACCATCATTCCCAAAGTCATACAAGCTGAGATTATCTCTGTTGGGGATATATCCATCATTGTAGCAATTTCACTAGCAGTAACGAATTCAGTTACTTTTAATATTTTACTCTCCTCTTCAAGAGCAGCTAATTCTTCTTCTGATTTTTGCTTGTGTTGTTCCCTTTTGTCTCTTCGATATTTTGCAGCTTTACCCTTTGTAGATTTTCCTTGTAATTTTTCAAGTGTCTCTTTAATCTGCTGCTGTACTTCCTCTTCACTAGGTTCTTCTTTTGTTGGTCTTTTGAATCTATCTTTTTGTTTAGCCTTGTAACTTGTTCTACTATTTTGAGCTGAGTCATCTTGCTTAGAGATAATCCTTCTTCTTCTTTTCTTAGACTTAGTTGTGGATTCTGACGATTCTGTTTTTTTAAATTTATTTAGATCAATTTTTTCACCTGTTGACTTAAGTCCAGAAAGTGTTTTATAATTATCTTTTTTTAAGTCTTCTTTGTTTTCAGAATCAGATTCATTGGTCTTTTTTTCTTTTAATATGCTGTTTGATTGGTCAGAGGTTTCAACTTTTTTAGATTCATTTTTTTGTTCAAGTTCAATTTTACCTAATTTTTTAAATTGAACCACTTTTGAAGAAGCCTTTATAATTTCTGACTGAGGTTTTACGACATCTTCTTGCTGACGTTCTTGTTTTTCCCGAATCTCTTCTTTTTCTTTATTTTTTGCTTCAACAACTTCTTTTGATGCAATTTTTTTGTCAGCGTCAATTTGAAACTCATCACATAAAAGATTATAAAGCTCATTGGAAATTTTAGTTGTTGGTCTCTTTTCAATTATGTGACCCTTGGACTCCAAAAAATCTGCTACTCTATCGATGGAAATATTCAATTCCCTTAGAACTTTATTTAACCTGATTGTATCTGCCATATAACTCTTAGTTATTTTTAATCTTCAAATTCTTCTTTTAGAATCTTTAATACGTCATTAATTGTTTCTTCTTCTAAATCAGTCCTTTTTACTAAATCTTCAGCATCTTGTTCCAAAACGCTTTTAGCAGTGTCAAGACCTGCTTTTGCTAATTCTTCTATAATCCATGAATCTATTTCATCCGAAAACTCTGTCAATTCAACATCCTCTTCAACACCCTCTCTAAAGACATCAATCTCGTAACCGGTTAATTGACCAGCTAGTCTTATATTATGACCTCCTCTACCAATTGCTTTGCTAACTTCCTCAGGATTTAGGATTACCTCAACTGTTTTATTGTCTTCATCAATTTTCATTGAATTTATTCTGGCAGGATTTAATGCTCTTGTAATAAACAACTGAAGATTATTCGTGTAATTTATAACATCAATATTCTCATTACCCAACTCCCTAACGATACCATGTATTCTAGAACCTTTCATACCGACACATGCTCCAACAGGGTCAATTCTATCATCGTATGAATCTACTGCAACTTTAGCTTTTTCACCTGGAATTCTTACCACTTTTTTTATCGTTATTAAACCATCGAAAACTTCTGGAATTTCTTGCTCAAATAATTTTTCCAAGAATACCGGAGAGGTTCTTGAAAGGATAATAGATGGCTTGGTCCCAATAAGTTCAACACTTTCGATAACACCTCTTATGTTGTCTCCCTTTCTAAAAAAATCTGAAGGAATTTGTCTATCTTTTGGCATCACTATTTCATTTCCTTCATCATCCAATAAAATAATTACCTTGTGTCTAATGTGATGAACTTCAGCAGTATAAATTTCACCCTCAAGTTCCTTAAACTTTTTGTAAACATTTGTGTTATCATGTTCATGAATCTTAGCGGTTAAATTTTGACGTAAAGCTAAGATTGCCCTTCTTCCAAGATCAATTAATTTTACCTCCTCTGAAACATCTTCTCCAACCTCAAAATCAGGCTCAATTTTTCTTGCTTCGGATAATCCGATTTCAAGATTATCATCTTCAACATTACCATCTTCAACAACAATTCTGTTTCTCCATATCTCTAAATCTCCTTTGTCGGGGTTGATAATAATATCAAAATTTTCATCATCACCATACTTTCTTCTAAGTGCAGATCTGAATACTTCCTCTAAAATAGCCATAAGTGTAACTCTGTCAATTAACTTATCATCTTTAAATTCCGAAAATGATTCAATTAGCGTTAGATTATCCATATTTTAAAATTTTACTTTTACTTTTGCTTCTTTTATTTGATTAAAATCAATATCGATTGATTTTTCTACTGTGATTTTTCCTTTTCCAATGGGTTTGGGCTCTCTTACTTTCCAAACGATATTTATAAACTTTTCATTAGCACTTGTTAACTTACCCTCATACTGGTCATCTGATGTCTTGATTAAAAGGGTTCTACCATAATGTTTGAAGTATTGACGTGCTTTAATTAGTGGTGATGTCGCACCGCAGGACGCCACCTTTAGAGAAAAATCAATTTCATTCCTGTCCAAATTCCCCTCAATTTCTCTACTAATAAACATACAATCTTCAACTTTTACTCCGTTATCTCCGTCTATATAAACACTAATCTCATTATTTTCAGAAATCGAAAAATCTATCAAAAAGAGATCAGGTCTTTGATTAAAACAATCACATAATAATATGTCTATTTTTTCTTTTAACATTCTTCTATAAAAAGAGGGGACTTTTAGTCCCCTCATAATATTTTAATTAATCAGTTGTGCAAATATACAATAATTTATTTCATTGAATAATATTTGCTCTTTGTTGGCCTACTAGGGATCGAACCTAGACTCTTCTGGACCAAAACCAGACGTGTTGCCAGTTACACCATAGGCCATTGAGGTTGCAAATTTAAAATAAATTTTATTTCAGCAATATAATTTCATTAATTATGTTAAATATTTAGACTTAAGACGTATATTTTATTAATACATTTGAAAAAAATTTATAAATGAACGATAGAAAAATTGACTTGATTTTAGGATGGATATGTTTTCTAATTTCTTTTATCGTTTACTATTTGACCGCTGAGCCGACGGTTGGTTTTTGGGACACCGGAGAATATATAACTACATCAGCAAAACTTCAAGTAGGGCATCCCCCTGGAGCTCCATTATATCAAATGTTGGGAGCTGTTTTTTCAATTTTTGCTTTAGAAAAGGAAAATATAGGTTTTACAATGAATTTAATGAGTGGCTTTGCTAGTGCAGTTACCGTTTCATTCATGTATTGGTCAATAATATTGATAATTAAAAAAATAACAGATACAAGCGAAGTTTCAATAAATAAACAAATATTGATTTCAGGATCTGCAATGGTTGGATCTCTAGCATTTGCATTTACGGATACCTTTTGGTTTAGTGCTGTTGAAACGGAGGTTTATGCAATGGCTACGCTGATTATGGCTATTATATTTTATTTAGGGTTAAGATGGGAAGCGGACATGAATCAGCCAAGAGGAAATAGGTGGTTATTACTTATTTGTTTTGTAATTGGCCTATCCTTCGGAGTTCATTTCATGGGATTACTTGTAATTCCTGCAATAGTCATGATTTACTATTTTAAAAATCAGCAGAAGATTCTACATTCAACAAGAATTAATCCGATTCTTGGATTTTTTGTTGCTAATCTTATTGGACTAGGAGTTCTTATGGGTGTCTTCAAATTATTACTTCCTAATACATTAAAATTTTTCAGTGCTATTGAACTATTATTTGTAAATAATTTAGGCCTACCATTTAACTCAGGAACTCTAGTAGCTTTCCTGATTATAATATATCTTTTTTATTTTTTCATCAACTACACAAAAAAAAAGAGGTTTATTAATGCTAACACTTTTACCCTTTGTTTTTTATTTATTTTTATTGGCTTTTCATCTTGGCTAATCTTACCTATTCGTGCTAATGCAGATGTAGTGGTAAATGAAAATGACCCATCCAATGCAAGAGAGCTTTTAGCTTACTATAACCTTGAACAATATCCAAAAACTTATCTTTTTTATGGACCATTATTTTCCGATCAGTACTCTGGACTTGATAAAAATAAGCCATATAAGGATGATAATCCAAAATATGAGAAAGATCTGATTAATAATAAATATGTAATAGTTAATGACTACAAAAATGCTGTTCAGAATTTTAACTCTGAGCACGCATCCATATTACCTAGAATGTGGAGTTCTGAGCATGCAAAAAACTATATGAACTATTCTGGATATTTGAACTTCAAAATAAAATCTAAATATATTTCTGAGAATGAATTAGTTGAATTTGTAAGAAATTTTAAAGGGAAAATTAATAACAATGAAGTTGATTATGAGGACTTTCATAATTTTTTAAGACAATATGGCCAATTTCTGGATATAGAAAGACCATCCCTTTTAAGTAATCTATATTATCTATTTGATTATCAAATCGGATATATGTATTGGCGTTATTTTATGTGGAATTTTTCAGGTCGTCAAGATGATATTCAAGGCAAAATGAATATGAATGGTAACTGGATAAGTGGGATAAATTTTATTGATGAATGGCACCTTGGTGTACCACAGAAAAATTTACCTACCGATGTTTTGGAAAACAAAGCAAGAAACACATATTTTCTGTTACCACTTATTCTAGGGTTATTAGGATTATACTTCTTATACAATACAAATAAAGAATACTTCTGGATACTATTATTGTTTTTTGTATTTACAGGATTAGCAATTCAAGTATACACAAACGTAAGACCATTTGAGCCTAGGGAAAGAGACTATTCAGTTGTTGGTTCCTTCTACGTTTTTTCGATGATTATCGGTCTTGGCACATATTACTTCTCTAAGTTCTTCGAAAAAATAAAAGCTAAAGGAATTATCATGATTCCGATTATTTTATGTCTTTTGCTAGTACCTCTTAATTTAGTAATTAATAACTGGGACGATCATGATAGAAGCAACCGATATACGGCTTATGCAATGGCAGTTAATTATTTAGAATCATGTGATGAAAATGCAATTCTATTTACAATTGGAGATAATGACACCTTTCCTCTTTGGTATGCTCAAGAAATCGAAGGCATTAGAACAGATGTAAGAGTGGTGAATACGAGCCTTCTTAGTACAGATTGGTACATTAACCAAATGAAAAGGAAAGCTTATGAAAGTGATCCTATACCCTCCAGCTTAGTGTCAGAAAAGTATAGGCACGGCACAAGGGATTATATAATTAAAGAAGAAATTAGTCAAGATACTGTTGATGTTGATGTTTTCTTAGATTTTATAACTCAAGACGAAAAAGACTTTAAATACGGTGAAATTCTAAAGAGACAAGGTTATGATGTTTCTGGTTTAAGAAGCCAGGATTACAACGCAAATTTTCTACCCACTGAGAATGTTAGAATACCTGTTAATGTTGAAAATGTGTTAAAAAATAAAATAGTTGGAGGAAAATATTCAGATTTGATTGAAGATGAAATATTTATAAAAATCAAATCACAAGCTCTATATAAAAACAGATTGATTATGCTGGACATAATCGCAAACAATGATTGGGAAAGGCCAATATATTTTACAGGTGGAGCCTTCGGTGATGAAGATTATTTATGGATGAAAGATTTTTTACAATTAGATGGAATGTGTTATAAGCTAGTTCCGATAAAAACCCCAATTGATCAATCAAACCCCTATGAAATGGGTATGATTGATTCTGAAAAGATGATTAGTATAATAGAAAAATGGAATTGGGGTGCAAATAGTGAATTGGATATATATTTAGATGTAGAGTCGAGAAAAAATAGCATTACATACAGAAGTAATTTATCCAGGCTTATCGAACAATTAATAATCGAAAATAATTTTACCGAAGCAGAAAAAATACTTGATAACTGCATGCAAAAGCTACCCGTTGATAAATATGGATATTACACACTCCTTGAGCCGTTTATTAGTTCATACTATACAATAAATAGTAGTGAAAAAGCTAGAAAAATATTTGATGAAATAGCTGTTAAATACCAAGAAAATCTATTTTACTACAGTACTTTCAGTAATACAGCTAAAAACAGATATGCAGAAGAAATATACACTGATATTGAAAGATACAGATCTTTAGTTGACGTATTAATAAATTTTGAGGAAGAAGAATTCTTGGATTCTAGGATGAAAGAATTTAATGAATATCTAGATTTATTTCTGTAGCTGTTAAAACTGCATATAATCTGAATATAAAACTTTTCATTTTTGGTAAAATGTTTTACTAAATCATAGTTAATCAATTAATTAAACTATATTGTTAAAATCTTTAAAATTTAAGAATCTATTTATATATAGGTTTTTATTATTTTAGAAAACATAAACTAACTTTATAAGTCATGAAAAAGCAAAATAATTCTGCATTATACACTTTAATTACAGTGTTTTTTTTCTGGGGATTTTTTGGTGCATCAAACGGTGTATTTATTCCTTTTTGTAAAACATACTTTCAATTAGATCAATTTCAAGCTCAGCTGGTAGAATTTGCCTTTTATGGTGCATATTTTGTCGGGGCTTTAATATTATTTATTTGGTCCAGTTTTTCTAAGAAAGATATCTTAAATAATTGGGGGTATAAAAAGGGTATTATTTACGGGTTACTAATATCGGCAATAGGAGCATTTGTAATGTGGCCTGCAGTTAGCGGTTCAGGTTTTGGTGATACTCAGATTTTTTATTATGTTTTAGCTGTTTTGTTTATAGTTGGACTTGGTTTTGCGTTACAACAAACCGCTGCTAATCCATTTGCTGTGTCATTAGGCGACCCAGCCACTGGATCTAACAGATTAAATCTTGCAGGAGGTGTCAACTCTTTTGGAACAGCAATAGGCCCAATATTAATAGCTGTAATTATTTTTGGATCTGTATCATTAAGCTCAGAAGAAATAAATAATAGAATAGTTGATGGAGAATTAACATTATGGCCTCTTCAATTATTGTATTTGGGCGTAGCAATAGCTTTTCTTTTAGTTGCCGCATTCTTTTACTTTTCGAAAAATTTACCTGATGCTAAAAACGATGAACCTTTTGAACCAGCAAATAAATCCAAAAATGTTCTAATCAGTTTAACAATTGTGATTACAATTTGCTTTGGATGGATTTTTTATAGTTATGGAGAAGGTTTTGCAAAAGATAATTTTCAAAATGAGATTGAAAAAATAGTTTCTGAAAACGGATATAATATTGATAATGGAGAAATAGAATTAATTGACAAAATATTGAACCTTGAGGATAGTGAGACAAATGATATTAATTCGATATTATCATCTATTGATAAGATGTCGTTAGAGAGAAGGTCTAAGGTGACAAAAAGTGAAAGTTTAACGCCAGTTGGTTTTAACAATGAGCAAAATCCTTTATTCAAATTAACCAATCAAGAAGCGTTAAAAGAAGCTACCCCAAAATGGGTTGAATCGTATAGGCTTTATGCACTTTTATTTGCATTAATTTTCACTTTTGGAATTATCTTTTACGGATATATTAGTTCGTCAAAAAAACCTGAGGGGTGGGGAGCTTTAAAATATCCACAACTTGCTTGGGGAATGCTTGCTATTTTCACGTATGTTGGGGTAGAAGTAACAATCCAAAGTAATTTAGGTGAGTTATTGAAAAAAGACATAGGAGATGGATTGAATGCAATTGGTTTAAATGTAATGAGTGAAGCAGAAAGTGCCAAATACATAGCACTTTATTGGGGAGGATTAATGATTGGAAGATGGACTGGTTCTTTGGGTGTGTTCAATTTATCCAAAAAAATGAAAAACATATTATTATTAATAACCCCTTTTATTGCTTTCGGAGTAGTTATCGCTGTAAATTACTTGACAAATCCAATTAACATCACTGAAATTGGGATTTTCTCGGTTCTTATTATGATTCAGATTTTAGGGTTTTATTTAGCAAAAGATAATGCTGTTAAAACAATGACAATTTTTAGCTCTTTTGGAATAATAGCAATGATAATTGGCTTATACACTGAGGGTAATTTAGCGCTATTTTCCCTTCTTACTGGAGGTTTATTTTGCTCCATAATGTGGCCTTGTATTTTTTCTTTAAGTATTAAAGGAATAGGTAAATATACATCACAAGGAGCATCGTTTTTAGTAATGATGATTCTTGGTGGTGCAATAATACCTCCATTACAAGGAAAATTAGCTGATATTTCAGGTATACAAAACTCATATTGGGTTGCTGTTATTTGTTTTGTTTTCCTGCTGATTTATTCAATAATGACAAATAAAATATTAACAAAGCAAAAATTGATATAAAATGAATAGGAGAGGTTTTATTAAAAGTGCTGGGATTGCTTCACTTGGACTCGGTCTTAAAATTGATAAAACTTATTCGCATTCTGAAAGTTTGTCTAATTACCCAATCGTGATTGCAACTTGGGAAGTTAAAAATGCTACTAAAAAAGCATGGGAAATTTTATCTTCTAATGGCAATTCAATTGATGCCGTTGAACAAGGATGTAGAGTTGAGGAAGCAAATAAAGATGGCCAATCTGTTGGTATCGGTGGTCTTCCAGATCGTGAAGGAAATGTTACTCTTGATGCATGTATTATGGACCATTATGGGAATTGTGGCTCTGTTGTTTATCTTAGAGAAATAAAGCACGCCATTTCTGTTGCAAGAATGGTAATGGAAAAAACTCCGCATGTAATGTTAGCCGGAGATGGAGCAAAAAAATTTGCTATTTCAATGGGTTTTAAAAAAGAAAACTTGTTGACTGAAAAGTCAAAAAAAGATTGGATTAAATGGAAAAAAAATGAAGAATATAAACCTATAATTAATGTAGAAAACCATGATACAATTGGTATGCTAGCAATAGACAAAGACAAAAATATAAGTGGAGGTTGTACAACGAGTGGATTAGCTTATAAAATGCAAGGTAGAGTCGGCGATTCTCCTATCATTGGTTCAGGATTATTTATTGATAATGAAATTGGTGGTGCAGTTGCAACCGGATTAGGTGAAGAGGTTTTAAAAACAGTTGGAAGCTTTTTAGTTGTTGAACTTATGAGACAAGGACATACACCTGAAGATGCTTGTAAAATTGCAATTGAAAGAATCGTTAATAAATCTAATAGTAATTATAAAAACTTTCAGGTAGGTTATATTGCAATAAACAAAATGGGTGAAACAGGTTCATTTTCAATACAAAAAGGTTTCAGTATGACGCAATATGACAAAAAAGGTAATTTTAATTTTGACTCCCCATATTATCACAAACAGGGATAAATGAATAAAAAAAAACGATTATTTCTGATTGATGCCTATGCTTTAATTTTTCGAGGATATTATGCATTTATTAAAAATCCAAGAATCAATTCTAAAGGAGTAGATACATCTGCAATTTTAGGTTTTACAAATTCTCTTTTTGATGTTATAAAAAGAGAAAGGCCAGATTATTTAGCAGTTTGCTTTGACAAAGGTGGTAGTCAAGACAGAATCAAAATATTTGATCAATATAAAGCAAATCGAGATGAGACACCAGAGGCAATCAAAATTTCAGTCCCGATTATTGAAAAAATTTTAAAATCTCTGAATATTTCCGTTTTAATTAAAGAAGGCTATGAGGCTGATGATATTATAGGGACAATTGCAAAAAAAGTAAAATCTGAAAATTTTGAAACATACATGGTAACACCAGACAAAGACTTTGCTCAACTTGTTGATGATTCAATTTATATGTATCGTCCAGTTTTTGGAGGAGGTTATGAAATCTGGGGTATAAATGAAGTTCTTGAGAAATTTGAAATTTCACAAACATCCCAGGTTATTGATTTTTTAGCTATGAAAGGGGATTCAGTTGATAATATTCCTGGTCTTCCTGGAGTTGGAGATAAGACAGCAAAAAAATTCTTAAAACAATTTGGTTCATTGGAGGGCTTGTTACAAAACACCTCTGAATTAAAAGGAAAGCTTAAAGAAAAAATTGAACAAAATAAAGAACTTGGTATTCTTTCAAAAAAATTAGCAACAATAATTACTGATGTCCCTATTGATTATAATATTGAAGAATTAAAATTAAATATTACTAATCTTGATAAGGTTAGGGAAATATTTGAAGAACTAGAATTTAGAAGAATTATCAACTCCTTAAATTCAATTTTTTCAACTAAAAATGAAAATAATAATTCTGAACCGCTAAAAATAGAGAAAGAAAATAATGTTGATTTGAATCCAGGCTTCGGACAATTCAACCTTTTTGATAACAATATTAAAGTCGATGATAAGGTTAAATTAAATGTAATATATCAATATATAGAATCTGATGTTTCTGCCAAATTATTTTTGAAAAAATTAGAACAACAAATCGAAGTAAGCTATCATTTGAACACAGAAAAAAATGGAGATTATGAAACAATATTAAAATCTATTTCATTTTGTTGGCAAAATGATGTTTGCTATGTTTTAAAAAGTCATATTAAAAAGTTTGATGAATTAATCAGAACAGTTTTTGAGAATGATAAAATAGCAAAAATATCAAATGATCTAAAATTTGATATTAAAGCTTTAAACAAAAAAAATATTAACATTCTTGGTGATATCTTTGATATTAAACTTGCACATTATTTAATTAATCCAGATATAAGTCATGATTTAATTAATTTATCAAATAATTATCTCAATATTTCCGTAAATAAGAAGTTCGAAGAACTAAAGGATTATGAAGTTTCATGCCTTACATATAAGTTGAAAAACTTATTAAAATCTGATTTAGAGAAGTTTAATCAGATTAAGCTTTACAACGAAATCGAAATTCCACTTTTAAAAACCCTAGCTAAAATGGAAATTGAGGGAATAAATTTAGACGTAAAGTTTTTGAAAAAATTATCAGAAAGAACAACAAACGAATTAGAAAATATTACAAAAGATATATTTAAATTAGCTGGGGAAGAATTCAATATTTCATCTCCAAAACAGCTTGGTGAGGTTTTATTTGATAAAATGAAAATAATCAGTAACCCAAAAAAAACCAAAACTGGGCAGTACTCAACATCAGAAGAGGTTTTAAATGAACTTTCATCAAAGAGTGATTTAGTGAAATTGGTTTTAAAATTCAGAAGTATCTCAAAATTACTAAATACATACATCAATTCACTTCCCAAACAACTCGATAAATCTACAAACAGAATTCATACAGAATATGTGCAAACTGTTGCATCCACAGGGAGGTTAAGCAGTATTAATCCAAATCTCCAAAATATCCCGATAAGAACAAATAGAGGTCGAGAGGTAAGAAAAGCATTTATTGCCAGAAACAAAGATTATTTTTTAATGGCTGCAGATTACTCCCAAATTGAGTTAAGAATTATAGCATCACTTAGCAATGAGGAAAATATGATGAATGCTTTTAAGAACAAGGAAGACATTCACGCCTCAACAGCCTCTGCAGTTTTTAATGTACCAATAAATAAGGTTTCTAAAGAACAAAGATCTAACGCTAAAGTTGTAAATTTTGGTATTATCTATGGAGTTTCTGCTTTTGGTTTAAGTAATCAAACAAATCTCAATAGAACTGAATCTAAAGAGCTTATTGAAAAATATTTTGAAAAATATCCAAAACTCAAACAATACATTAATAATCAAATTTCATTTGCAAGAAATAATGGTTATGTAGAAACTGTTTTAGGCAGGAGAAGATATTTAAAGGATATCAATTCTCAAAATAGTGTAGTTAGAGGACTTGCAGAAAGAAATGCTGTAAATGCACCTGTTCAGGGAAGCGCAGCAGATATCATAAAAATTGCAATGATAAATATTCAAAGTAAATTATCAGAAGGAAATTATAAAAGTAAGATGCTTTTACAGATACACGATGAATTAGTTTTTGATGTTTTTAAGCCTGAATTGAATGAGATGATAGAATTGACAAAAAATGAAATGGAAAAAGCTTTCGAAATAAATGTTCCTCTAACAGTTGACTTAAATTATGGATTAAACTGGTTGGAAGCACATTAATAACCAGATAAAGTCCTTCAAGAAAAAAAAATTCTTTATCTATTTGCTAATAAAATATATAATTGTAGATTTGCATGCTCTTTTGAGAGACAGAAAAAAACAGAATTTTGGATACAATAAGTTTTAAAACAATTTCAGCAAACAAAAAAACAGTTAATAAGAACTGGGTTTTAGTAGATGCTGATGGGCAAAATCTAGGTAGATTAGCTTCCAAGGTTGCTATTCTATTAAGAGGTAAACACAAACCTAATTTTACTCCTCATGTTGATTGTGGTGATAATGTTATCGTTATCAATTCCAAGAAAATTAATCTTACTGGTAATAAGTGGGAGCAAAAAAAATATATTAGATATACTGGTTACCCTGGTGGTCAAAAATCACTAAATGCTACTGAGCAGTTTGAAAAAAATCCAAATTCTATAATTGAGAAATCGGTTAAAGGAATGCTTCCTAAAAATAAGTTAGGAGCTAATCTTTTTAGAAACCTTTATGTTTTCGTTGATTCTGATCATGGGTTTAAGGCTCAAAAGCCATCATCAATCGATTTAAATAAAGTTAATTAATGGATACAGTTGTACATAAAATTGGTAGAAGAAAAACATCAGTTGCAAGAATCTATTTAAAAAAAGGGAAAGGCAACTTTACTGTTAATACAAAAGATTGGAAAGATTATTTTCCAACCTCAGCTCATCAATTCAAAATAAACCAACCATTTAATGTATGTGAAAATGTTAACAAATTTGACATGACTGTAAATGTGTATGGTGGAGGAATGACTGGTCAAGTTGAAGCTATTCGACTAGCAATTTCTCGTGCATTGTGTGAGGTTGATGAAAAAAATCGTGAACTTCTTAAGCCTCTTGGTTTGTTGACAAGAGATTCAAGAATGGTTGAAAGAAAGAAGTTTGGTCAGAAGAAGGCCAGGAAAAAATTCCAGTTCTCTAAGAGATAGTATAAAATTAGTTTAGCATCTAAATATTTAAGGCATAAAATTAAATTTATACCACTTGAATATTGCTAATTAAATAAGAACGTAAACTAAAAAAATGGGAAAAAAACAAGTTTCAGAATTGATTAAAGCTGGTGTACACTTTGGACACCTTACCAGAAAATGGAATCCTAATATGTCTCCATATATTTACATGGAAAGAAATGGGATTCATATTATAAACCTATATAAAACTGTTGCAAAGCTTGATGAAGCTTCTAATGCATTGAAAAAAATTGCTTCATCAGGAAGGAAAATATTATTTGTTGCAACGAAAAAACAAGCTAAAGATATAGTTTCGGAATCTTCCAAGAAGATAAATATGCCTTACATTACAGAAAGATGGCCTGGTGGAATGTTGACAAACTTCGTAACCATAAGAAAGGCTGTAAAAAAAATGTCATCAATTGACAGAATGAAACAAGATGGCACTTTTAATTCTTTATCTAAAAAAGAAAAGCTTCAAATTGGAAGGTTGAGAGAAAAATTAGAAAAAAATCTTGGTTCTATTTCTAATATGACAAGATTACCAGGTGCAATCTTTGTTGTAGATATTTTAAGAGAAAAGATTGCTGTTAAAGAAGCTCAAAAACTTAATATACCAATATTTGCTATGGTGGATACTAATTCTGATCCGCGTGGAATTGACTATGTAATTCCTGCAAATGATGATGCTTCAAAATCTATTTCCAAAATTTTGGAATATGTTGGTTCTGCGATTCAGAATGGTTTAGACGAAAGAAATTCTGTTAAAGATGAAGAAGAAATTCCAACTCAGGAAACAGTAATCGAAGAAACCCAAGCTAAGGAGGAAGCTGTTGCTAAAGAAACTCCAGTAGAAGAAGCTGTTGCTAAAGAAACTCCAGTAGAAGAAAAAGATACAAATAAAAAAAGTAAAAAAGAAAAAAAGTAAATCATGTTAAAAGTAACTGCCGCTGAAGTAAATAAATTAAGAAAATCAACCGGTGCCGGAATGATGGATTGCAAGAAAGCTCTCGTTGAATCAAGTGGTGATTTTGATGCTGCAATCGAAATTTTAAGAAAAAAGGGGCAAAAAGTTGCTGCAAAGAGAGCAGATAGAGAATCATCAGAGGGAGTTGCAATTGCAATTGCTAATGAAGATAATTCCTCAGGAGTAGGAATTGTACTTGCTTGTGAAACTGACTTTGTCGGCAAAAATGAAGATTTTATTAGTCTTGCTTACAAGATTGCTACTGCTGGATTAAATTGTAGAACAAAAGAAGAATTATTAAAATCAGACATTGATGGAATGAGTATCGAAGAAAAGCTTATCGAACAGACAGGTGTCATAGGTGAAAAAATTCAGATTAATGACTTTAGTAGAATTGATGCTGATTTTGTTGGAACTTACATACATGCTGGTAATAAAATTTCATCTCTTGTAGGTTTTTCTAATAAATGTGAAAATATCGAAATAGCTGCAAAAGATATTTCTATGCAAATTGCGGCTATGAATCCAATTGCACTAGACGAGGATAGTGTTGATTCTGCAGTTATAGAAAAAGAAATTGAGATTGCTAAAGACCAACTTAGGGCTGAAGGTAAACCAGAACAAATGCTTGACAAAATTGCTCAGGGTAAATTAAAAAGATTCTTCAAGGATAACACTTTAATTCATCAGGCATTCATCAAAGATAGTAAGCAAAGCGTCTCTCAATATTTATCATCATTTAGTAATGAAACCAAAATTACTTCATACAGTAGAGTTTCTATAGGCTAAATATATTTCTTATTTTTTTTCACAGTAAATGTGTAGTATATTTGTTTGAAACACATTATTTCAAATGAAGTACAAAAGAATTCTACTGAAACTTTCAGGTGAAGCTTTAGTCGGAGATAAAGCAGGAGGAATTGACCCAGAGATCTTAATTAAATACTCCAATGAAATTAAAAAGGTTTATGATAAGGGGGTTGAAATTGCAATAGTAATTGGTGGTGGAAATATATACCGGGGTTTTAACAACGAATTTAAAATTGACAGGGTTCAAGGAGATTATATGGGTATGTTAGCTACGCTTATTAATGGTCTAGCACTACAGAATAATCTAGAGAATATTGGGATACCAACAAGACTACAAAGTGCAATAAATGTTAATAAGGTTGCTGAGCCATATATAAAAAGAAAAGCATTAAGACATCTAGACAAAAAAAGGATTGTGATTTTTAGTGCTGGTACCGGGAACCCGTACTTCACTACTGATTCTGCCGCTGTTCTTAGAGCCATTGAAATCGAAGCTAACGTAATTTTAAAAGGAACACGAGTTGATGGTATTTATAACGAGGATCCTAACAAAAATTCTGATGCATTTAAATTTGAAAAAATCACCTTTAAAGAAGCTATTAGTAAAGGTCTAAAAATCATGGATACTACAGCATTTACATTAAGTCATGAAAATAAACTTCCAATTATTGTATTTGACATGAATCGAGAAAATAATTTGTTAAAAGTTGTTAATGGTGAAAATGTAGGGACATTGGTCAATTTATAAAACATAACTATGAATGAAAATTTAGAAATTATATTTGATTTAGCAAGGGACTCAATGTCAAATGCTATATCTCATCTTGAAAAAAAACTTTTAAATATCAGAGCTGGAAAGGCAAATCCTAATATGCTAACAAATGTATTTGTTGATTATTATGGGACTAGTACTCCAATTTCTCAGGTTGCTAATGTAAATACACCTGATGGAAGAACATTAATAATACAACCTTGGGATAAAACTATGCTGCCTGAAATTGAAAAAGGAATTGAGATTGCAAATCTTGGATTCAACCCCATGAATAATGGAGAAAATATAATAATTAATGTCCCAACTTTGACTGAAGAAAGAAGAAGAGAACTAGTAAAACAAGCAAAAAGTGAAATTGAAGAGGCTAAAATTGCTATTAGAAATGCTAGAAAAGATGCCAATAATGAAATAAAAAAGTCATCAGATTTTTCAGAAGATCTTAAAAAAAACTCAGAGTTTGATATTCAAGAAATTACTGACGAAAACATAAAAAAAGTAGATCAAATTTTTCAAAAAAAACAACAAGAAATTATGACACTTTAATTTTCTGTTTTTTCATATTTTGACGGTTAGTAATTATTATCTTTATACATAGCAATTATAATAAATGGTAAAGTCTATTTTTTCAGGATTTTGGAAAAAAATCTCAAAATTAATTTTAAATAATAGGATACTTATTATTTTATCTCTAGGTCTGCTAACCTATTTTTTTAGTACTAATTGGGATAATATAAGGTTTACTTATACAGAGGCAAACTTACTGCCTGAGGACCATCCCGAAAACGTTAAGTATAAAAAATTCACTGATAAATTTGGTGAAGAGGGTAATTTAGTTGTTATTTCTGTAAAAGACTCATCTCTATTCACTGTAGATAAATTAAACGCATGGAATAAGCTATCCAATTCTTTTAAAAAACAAAAAGAAGTGTCAACAGTGATTGCCTTTGGAGATCTACAAGAACTTAAATCAGATCATTCAGAAAAAAAATATTTCATAGAACCGTTCATTCAAGATTCTATAAAAAATAAATTAGAACTTGATCTCTTAAAAGATAAAATTTTTAATCAGTCTCCCTTTTATGATAAATTTTTAATCAATTCTGAAACACAAGCAGTTAGAACCGCAATTAATCTAAAAAGCGAAATTGTAAATACTGTTGAAAGAGAAAAATTCATAACTGATATTTTAGAGCCTAGAGTTTTAGAATTTGAGCAAAAATATAAACTGGATGTTAGAATTTCTGGAATGCCTTATGTAAGAACTAAGTATTCTCAGACAATTAAAGCAGAGTTAGGTAAATTTTTAATTTTAGCTGTAGTCGTTACATCTTTAATTTTCTTTCTTTTTTTTAGATCTATAAGAGCGACAATAATTTCAGTTTTTACAGTTTCAATTGGCGTTATGTGGACACTTGGGATTGTTGGTCTATTGGAATATGAATTGACAGTATTAACCGCTATAATTCCTCCCCTAATTATTGTGATTGGGATGCCAAATTGCATATTCTTGATTAATAAGTATCAGAGAGAACTTAATATACATGGAAATAAATCACTATCACTTGAAAAAGTTATCATTAAAATTGGTAATGCAACTCTAATGACTAATGTTACAACAGCCTCTGGCTTTGCAACATTTATTGCTACAAATAGTAAACTACTTTCTGAATTTGGATTAGTTGCATCGCTGAGTATTTTATCAATTTTCATACTTTGCTTACTCTTAATTCCTATTGTTTACAGCTTTTTACCTATGCCCAAAGAGGAACACCTTAAACATCAAAACAGACAATGGATTAACAAACTGTTAAATTGGATGGTGGGTGTGGTAAAAAATAAAAGAATTGAAGTTTATATTATTTCTATAATCATGCTTGCAGTTAGCATAATTGGAATCAACTTTATTAAAATTTCTGGACGATTTATTGATGATATGCCAAAGAATACTGAATTTTTTGATGACATTATATATTATGATAATGAATTTAATGGGATTTTACCTCTTGAAATATACATTGATTTAAAACGAAAAAAAGGCGTGATAAATCCTGCCATTGTTGAAAATATGCAGGAAATTGAAGAGGTTATTGAAAATCAAACTAAATATAATAAATATGAAAAAAAGGATGAAAGTTTATTGTCAAGACCCATTTCTGTTATAAGCTTACTGAAATATACTAAACAGGCTTATTTTAATGGCAATCCAAAATACTATCAACTTCCTAATAAACAAGATAGATTATTTATTTCAGCTTTTGCAAAAAAATCAAGTTCAGATTTTGATCTTTTAAATAATTATGTAGATAGCACAGGAAGATATACAAGAATTACAACTTTTATGAAAGATATTGAAACTGAAGATATGGAAAAAATCGAGGTAAACCTTGAAAAAGAAATTAATAAAATTATTGATAAGAAGTCTGGAATGTCTGAAGGTAATGAATACAACGAAAGAGCAGAAGTTTTCTTAACAGGTAAGGCCTACCTTTTTCAGAAAGGAACCTACTTCCTTGTTGAAAATTTGGTTTGGTCACTAGGACTTGCAATCTTTCTGATATCTTTATTCATGGCATATTTATTTAGGAATTTCAGAATGATTATCATTTCCCTTATTCCTAATTTATTACCCCTACTTATAACTGCTGGACTGATGGGTTTCATTGGTATTCCTATCAAACCATCAACAATTCTAATATTTAGCATTGCCTTTGGTATTTCAGTAGACGATACAATCCATTTTCTAGCAAAATACAGACAAGAGCTTCAGGATAATAAATGGCAAATAAAAAAATCTGTTTATAACTCGGTTAAAGAAACTGGGTTAAGTATGTTTTATACATCTGTAGTGTTATTTTTCGGTTTTTCAGTATTTATTGTTTCAAATTTTGGCGGAACAATTGCCCTCGGCGCGCTCGTATCTACAACACTACTCTTAGCAATGCTTTCTAATTTATTGTTACTGCCTTCATTACTTTTATCGCTTGAAAGATCTATAGCAAATGAAAAAGTACTAAAAGAACCTAAAATCAAGATTCTTTCAGATCAAAAGGAATTATAATATTAACTTTCAAAAACATATATTTGAATAAATAATTTGAAATGAATGAAGTTTCGATAAGTGATATTTTAAATTCTAATAAGCTTGTAGATAAAAAAGTATCTATTTCAGGATGGGTAAGAACATTTAGAGCCAATCGTTTTATTGCGTTAAATGATGGTTCATGTTTAAGTAATCTTCAATGTGTAATTGATTTTGAAAAAATGGATGATAAAGTTTTGAAAGCAATTTCTACAGGAGCAGCTATCAATGTTAACGGAACTCTAGTAAGTAGTCAAGGATCTAAACAAAATGTAGAGCTGAAAGTGGATAGCTGTGATATTTTAGGGGATTCTGATCCTGAAACATACCCAATACAACCTAAGAAACATTCCTTTGAGTTTCTTAGAGAAAATGCTCATCTTAGAACACGGACAAATACATTTAGTTCAATAATGAGAATAAGATCGAATCTGTCTTTTGCAATTCATGAATTTTTTAAAAATAATGGCTTTTATTATGTACATACTCCAGTAATTACGGCGAGTGATGCTGAAGGTGCAGGTGAACAATTTCGGGTTTCAACATTAGACATTAAGAACCCACCGATTGATGAAAATGGTAGAGTTGATTATAAAAAAGATTTTTTTGGTAAAGAAACAAACCTTACAGTTTCAGGGCAATTAGAGGCTGAAGCTTATGCTATGTCAATGGGAAAAGTATATACGTTTGGACCAACTTTTCGTGCTGAAAATTCGAATACTTCAAGACACCTGTCAGAATTCTGGATGATTGAGCCTGAGGTTGCATTTATGGATATAAACGGTAATATGAAGCTTGCAGAAAATTTTTTAAAGTATATCCTTTCCTACATTGTGAATAATAATATTGAAGATTTAACATTTTTAGAAAACAGACTCATCAGTGAAGAGAAACAGAAACCGCAAAATGAAAGAAGTGAACTTAGCTTAATTGAAAAACTAAAATTTGTAATTGAAAACAACTTTAAAATTATTACTTATAATGAAGCATTTGAAATTTTAAAAAATTGTAAACCTAATAAAAAGAAAAAGTTTAAATATTTAATAGATGAATGGGGTGCTGATTTACAAAGTGAACATGAGAGATTTCTTGTGGAAAAAGAGTTTAGATGTCCAGTCGTAATATACAATTATCCCGCAAAAATCAAATCTTTCTATATGAGGCTAAATGATGATGGAAAAACAGTTAGAGCTATGGATATATTATTTCCAGGTATTGGAGAAATTGTTGGTGGATCTCAAAGAGAAGAGAGATTAGATGTTCTGTTAAAAAAAATTAAGGAAGTTGGTATAGATGAAAAAGAATTATGGTGGTATATAGATTTAAGAAAGTTTGGAACCGCTGTTCACTCTGGCTTTGGATTAGGCTTTGAGAGACTGGTTATGTTTGCAACTGGAATGTCTAATATTCGTGATGTAATTCCTTTTCCTAGAACTCCTCAAAATGCAGAGTTTTAATCAAAATGAAACAATATTTAAAATTAAAATTATCACAAAAGTTGTCTCCTCAACAAATTCAGCTTATGAAGTTGATTCAACTTCCCACATTAGATTTTGAGCAAAAAATTCAGAGAGAGATCGAAGAAAACCCAGCACTTGAACAAGGGCAAAATTCTGATGATGATAATCAGCAAGAAAATCAAGATGATTTCTCTGATTCAGATGATATTAATATTGATGATTATTTGAATTATGATGATATACCATCATATAAGCTAAATTCAAATAATTCTGATAAAGCAGAAGATAAAAGCATTCCTTTTTCTGCAGGAATATCTTTTACTCAACACTTAATTTCACAATTAAAACCAATTAGTCTGGACGAAAAAAAAATGAAAATTGCTGAGTTTTTAGTTGGCAGTATTGATGAGTCCGGCTATATAAGAATAGAACTGGACGAAATTATTGATGGTCTAGCATTCACACAAAACCTTTTTGTGGAAGAAGATGAATTAATGGAAGTTCTAAAAGTAGTTCAAGGTTTTGACCCACCTGGGGTTGGTGCCCTTAATCTTCAGGATTGTTTAATTATCCAATTAACAAGAAAAAAAAGAACAAAACATGTTGATTTAGCCATTGAAATTATTGAAAATTCATTTGAACAGTTTTCAAAAAAACACTTTGAAAAGCTAATGAATAAATATTCAATTGATGAAAATCAACTTAAAGAAGTGATTACAATAATATCAAAGCTTAATCCAAAACCGGGAGGATCCTACTCAGGTGGAGGGAAACCAATAGAGCAAGTAATACCAGATTTTAAAATTTCAATTGAAAATAATGAACTTAATCTTGACCTTAATTATAGAAATAGTCCAACTCTAAGTATTTCTAGAGATTATGATGAAATGCTTAAAGGATATAAACTGGCCAAAAATAAATCTAAATCTCAAAAGGAAGCTATTCAATTTATTAAACAAAAACTTGACTCTGCTAAGTGGTTTATAGATGCTGTAAAACAAAGACAACAAACCCTCATGATAACAATGCAAGCTATAATGAATTATCAAAAGGAGTATTTTTTGTCTGGAGACGAAAGAAAAATAAAACCCATGATACTCAAGGATATTGCTAATGAAATAGAAATGGACATATCGACTATTTCTAGAGTAGCTAACAGCAAATATGTTGATACTCCCTATGGTACAAAACTGTTGAAGGAGTTCTTTAGTGAGTCAATGAAAACAACTAGTGGGGAGGAAATATCAACAATAGAAATTAAGAAAATCTTGGAAAAAATTATCTCAGAAGAAAATAAAAGAAAACCAGAAACAGACGAAAAACTTGTTAAACTGTTAAATGAAAAAGGATACAAAATTGCAAGAAGAACAGTGGCAAAATATAGAGAACAATTGAATATTCCGGTAGCTAGATTAAGAAAAGAAATATAATAATTTTTATTTTACAACTTGTTAAGAGACACGTCACCAATTCTGGTAGTATAATTTATTTTTAGGGCATTAACCTTTCTCAACTCCTTTTTAATATCTCCAACGATACCCATGTTTGTTTCTAAATCTACCTTAAGTGCAGTGGTCAAAAAGGGTCTTAATTCTTCTCTTTTAGACTCCCTTTCAGCATATATAAAAGCCGGTATATCAGAAACCTCAGAAAACTTATCATTTAGCTGTAATCTTGCTTCATTACCAAACTTAGACTGGTAGCCCATGTTAGGTTTACCTGCATATATATACATTACCAATTCCTTTTTTTCAAGTTTTTCAACTTGATTGGCAACAGGTAATTGATTGTCAACCTTAAGCTCATTATCTCTCATTACAGTAGCAACCATAAAAAAGAATAAAAGCATAAAAACTATATCAGGAAGCGAAGCAGTATTTACAGCGGGTAAATCCCCTTTTTTCTTTTTATTAAACTTTGACATAATAATTAATTTTTATTCAACTTCTGAGAATTTTTGAGGGTATTCTTTTTTAACTCGCTCTATTTTTTCTTTTAATTTTGAGCTTTTGTATTGTGGGTGATTAACATCATTCCAATTATTTTTCATCTCCTCGAA
>Ga0160422_10000474_pt1 | contig 24140 bp, 33 predicted proteins | sample Fk160mmetaG_FD_108192 | JGI IMG/M metagenome (GOLD analysis project Ga0160422, IMG submission 108192) | Marine microbial communities from the Central Pacific Ocean - Fk160115 60m metaG | ecosystem: Environmental > Aquatic > Marine > Oceanic > Photic zone | place: The Central Pacific Ocean...
TTCACCACTATGTACATGCAATACTTTACTTGATTGTACTAACTTAAGAAAGTCAGATGATAATTGTTGTGCTAATAATATGCGTGGAGCAACAACAACTATGGTTTGATTTTTCTTACTAAGTTGTGAAATAGCATCACTAATCATACACATAGTTTTACCACCACCAGTAGGCACAATGATTTGCCCCTTCTGATGACTAAGCATTTTATTCACGACCCTAAGTTGATGCTCTCTAAGTTGTGTCATTGCTTTTCTATCTCGGAGTTATTGTTTGTGTTCAATCTCAAGACATCATCTAATGCTTCTTTATTGCTTGACATGACCCAAGCAGCATTTGGAAAACCATACTTCATTTCATAATCAGGGGAAAAATTAGATTGACAACGATAAACAGCATTATGAAAAGCGAAATAAGTAATCATTAGTTTTCCTCCAATTCGTTGTATTCATAATAATAAAACTACCTGTCACACCATAAGGACAGTTTCAGCGTCCCCCCTTATAGTATGGATTCAAGTGTGGTTTTTCTTTCAAATATCCTTTTCTCTATTAGTTTACCATACTCTTCATGCAATTCGCAACCTATATAATCCCTACCTAATTCCTTTGCTACCACTGCGGTTGTTCCACTTCCAATAAATGGGTCTAAAATAATATCATTTTTCTCACTGCCAGCAAGTATGCAAGGTTTAATTAAATCAGGTGGAAACACTGCAAAATGTGCATCTCTGTATGGTCTTTTGTTTATATTCCATACACTTCGCTTACGTCTTGTTGGTTCTTTAATTGCATTTACATCGAAATAATAGTTTTTATTCTTACTTAATAGGAACATATGTTCATGGGTTTTAGTACATCTATCTCTTACTCTTTATGGCATTGGATTAGGTTTATTCCATATAATATCCTGCCTTAAGTACCATCCATCATTGCGTAATGCAAATGCCAACATCCACGGAATTCCGATTAAATCTTTTTCTTTTAACCCTTCTAATTTATTACCTCGTCTTGCACATTTGTCTGGTAAATCTTGCTTACTGTTAGAAACAGTTTGTTTAACTAATGATTGACCTTTTCCAGGTCTATAGTTATAATAACTATCTCCAATGTTCAACCACAATGTTCCATCATCTGTTAGATTATTACGCACCTCTCGGAATACTTCTACTAATTTTTGAATATACTCTTCTGGAGATTCTTCTAGTCCTATCTGACAATCCTCCCCTCCATAATCTCTTAAACCATAATAAGGCGGGGATGTAACACACATCCTCGCTGGTTCATCAAATTGTCTCAATGTTTGGAGACAATCTCCAAACAATATCACATCACGCATAATAAAGGTTTAGATCATTTAGACGTTACTTTAAATTTTAATTCTTTCTCAGATTTCTTACCTAGATTTTTGAGTCGTATATCACGCAATGTTCTTTCACCCTTTTTATATAATGCCTTTCTCTCTTTAGTAGTCAATCCACTTGCTTTCACTGGTTTATACTTAGGGTCAACAGTTTTCTTCTTAGTTGATAACAACTCATCTGCTGATTTAGTCTTTGCACCTGCCTTTGCTGCTCTTCTTTCTTGTGCTGCCTTACGCTGTGCCTCCCTCGGAGACAATGCAGCACTACCTCTTGCCTGTTGAGGTTGTTGTTGTGTGCGTGATTTTGGTTTATTTGTACCTATATCTTTACGATCTTTATAAGATTTAGCAGGTGCAGTTTTACCTCCACCTACTGCTTGCATCCTTGGTTTTGCATTACCTTTTGATAATGGTGATGGCATATCAGCACGATCCTTTTTACGGGATGTGCGAATACGACCACCTTCGCCAGGTTTTCTAGATGCTTGACCTGCCAATTCTTTATCGTATGCCTCAGTTATAAACTGTTGGAAAGACTTCATCTTAATATAGTTTTTAGTTATTTATGTTTCCTCTTTTGTTACTACTACCTTTTCTTTCTTAACTGCACCTGCTTTATAGACCAAATCATTATCATGGAAATACTTAACTCTTTCACGCCTCAATTCCTTTAATCTATCAAACTCTGCTTGTTGTTCTGAAGTGAACTGAAAATCATTCTTTCTCCAAACTTCACGAAGTTCATTTAAATCTTTAATTAATCTAGAAGAGTGCATAATAATTAAGTAATTGTATTATAGGGACAGTTTCGCCGTCCCCCCTTTAGTAATCTTTTGGTCTTCCATCCTGAGATTTGTACATGTCTAAACTTGCTTGTTCTCTCCTGTTCTTTACATACTCTAATTCACCCCAATTGTCTCTATTACATAGCAAACATATATGAACATTTTTATGCTTCATTGGTTTGCCATTTGTATATCTACATTGTTTTTTAGGATATACACGAACCTCTATAGTAATATACTGAGAGACATTGTTCCATCCCTGCTTTACACGTTTCTCATTGTCTACTGGTTCACCCTTAAAATATACCCATCCCTCTTCCCAATCGCCATTTGGTCTTTTCCAAATGACGTAATCATCGACTTGAGGTTCATACATCAGAGTAATTATAAATCTGCGGGTGGAACGTAACCAACGTCAGGTTTCTTTGTAGGATATCTTGGGTCGTCAACTAATACTGCTTTTATATCATTAGGATTTTGTCCAGATGCTACAAAATTATCCAGCATAGTATCACAATTTTCTTTTGTTAAATCATATGCACGAGCATCAATCAAGTGCCAACCACTTGTCACTCTTTCTAAAATTTTGTAACGCTTTTGTTCTGCCATGATAATGCTTATTTTAATTATATATTACATGAAAAAACCGAGTTTGTCAAATAAACTCGGCAAGATAATAATCAACTGTAATCTCTAACTTTGCTGCTTCTCGTTCACATTCTTCAATGAACTTTTCTAGCATTTCATCTGTTTTATTGATGAAGTGTTGTTCAGATGGCATAGTAGTTATTGTAAAAAGCTAGCGGATGTTAGTTCTTTCTTCGGTTGCGAACCGAGAGGCACATCCATCTCCTCGTTTTTGTGTGTAGGACTTACAGGGCGTAATTTCTCAACTGAATTGAGACAACCATAGACCCTTGCCTATAATAATGTGTGAGGGAGTGGGGCAATGATCTGGGTTTCACCCATGCTGCCCAAATTTACCTACTGGGAATCGCTTACACCTGAACCCCTACTGAACATCATTATGAAAGGAATTACCACATTCTATTTCAATGCTACCTTTCAAGGTTGGTTGTTCGGGCAGTAGAACCACATATCCCTCACACTATAGGGACAGTTTCAGCGTCCCCCCATATTATAACATATCATAGTTAGTAATATACAAATGTTGAACCTTAGATCCTGAGTGATTTTTACCCTTTCCAAAATTCTGCATATATTTAAAGTCTTTAGTTATGATGTTAAAATCAGATAATTCTTCTCTATAAAATTTACTATCACTGTGAACAAATAACCATTTAGATCGTGTTGATTTCATGGCATCCACAAGTCTTTGATGTAATTTTTCACCACCATCTCCTGTAGAATATCCCAACCTATCCAAATATGGTGGATCTAAAAATATCCAATCATCCTCATTACATTGATTAATTACAGAAATAGCATCCTTATTAGATAGTGTTACTTTATCTTTAAAGAATTGATGATGTTCTGGTGATAAATTACAAGACATCTTTTTATAATGTCCAAATGGTACATTAAATTTACCATCACTATTATATCTCTCCATACCAGAAAAACATAACTGCCTCACAACAACATATGCAATTGCCTGTTCAATAGCAGTATATTTTTCTAGTGAATTTATTACATCTCTTGATGAATAATATATTTTTGATAGTTCATCATGTTCATAACATTTAATTTCATTGATTCTATTCTGTAAGATATAATAATCTTCACTACCTATCACTTTATACAAATTAATTGCAGCATCATTTATATCATTTAACATGCAAATATCACCATAGTTTAATGATACAGCAGCACCACCACAAAAAGGTTCAACAATCCTCTTGTATGGTGGTGTTAATTGTTTAATAATAGGGAGTTCTTTTGTCTTCCCTCCTTGATACTTAATTACAGGTTTCATATAATTTCTTTGTATTCCAACCAGCATTGTTCAGTGCCTCTTCACATCTTCTTACACATTCTGTCTGCCTACGTTGTTCAAGGGCATCAAAATCAGTACCATAATTATCAATTAAGTATCTCTCAGTATTATACACTGGAACACCATTTTCTGCAAAGTAATCATATAGTGCAATTTTACCTGATACAAATTCATCTTTAAAGAATTGATATATTACTTTCTTATCAGGAAATTGTGCTTGAATTGATCTAATAAAATGTCGTACATCTCTTAACTTAGCATCTTCACTATCGGTACTATTGAATGATTTACCCTTAGAATTTGTAGCAGTAACAATATTATCATCAACTATTAATATATCAACTTTATGATTTTTACGTTTTCCCTTATCAACCAATGGTATTGCATACTCCTCATAGACTTCATTATGCTTACCACTTTCTTTAATTGCTAAGAATATCTCATGCTGGAATACATTACCACCAGCAATGTTAATCTTACCATGCGTAATTGCTGCAAGTTCCTTAAGCAGTTCAAACTTGTTAATCATAATAAAATCATCACATAAAATAGGGACAGTTTCAGCGTCCCCCCTTAACCACCATTAAGAGAACATCCTACCATAGAACCACCCACAATTCCAAGAGGGATTGCCCACCACCGATCTTTTCCACGAGAAATAGAAGTTGCTAGTCCACCACCTAATATCCCACCAGCTAATGTGCCATCACTACAATCATTGTTGTCATACTCGATTGTAGTTCTACGAGAATATCCACCTCTTGAACTACATGGAACTTCAATGGTTTCGTTCCACGACTTTACATAACCAGGATCTCTTGCTGTGCCTGGTACATACTCCTCTCTATACTCAGTCTTGAAACATGTTCGACTTGATGAAAAACCTGGTTGATACTCATCTGCAAGAGAAGCAACTGGTGTCAATGCTAGAACACTAGCAAGTAATAATTTCATGCTGTTACCTTTAAATTTTCCATTTTTAAGAACTGTGCCTTCATATTATAGTACAATTTATAGTTTTCTGTGATAACGTAATATCCTGTAATATCACTACCATCACAATTATACCCATAGTTAACCACTTTCTCTTCAATACCATCTATTCTCATCTTTTTACTTCCATTGAGGTAGGAATGGTATCGTTCGTCTAGGTTAATCATAGGTTTATCGTGCGTGTGTGGATATTCTAACATAAGTTAGTTAAATTATCTATGATTTTAATATTGTCTTTAGACTTCCGCAATCATTCTTCACTATTATTCAGATGAGATTCAATAACATCTTGCAATTTCTCAAATTGCTTAAGATGATCTATATCATAAAGTAATTTAGATATTTGGGTTATAACCAAAGGATTTTCACAAGTAGCAGCAGTCTTAATTGCCGACCTAATACATCCTTCTGCTTCGAGAAGATAGTCAAGAGTTTTTTCAGATAGTGCCATGATTAATAACGTGATGGAATTTTATGATAATCAGTAGGAGTATATTCATAACCATATTTTTGGAGATATTCATCAAATAATTCTTCGGGAACTTTACCTTCCCAATATTCTTTCTCTGTGTATTCTCTAGTCATTAGCTTTGCTCTCCTTTTGTTCTTGTTTTTCCTGTTTAAGTTGTTTTTTAACTTGTTTAGCATAGTAAATGTCTTTCTTACTATACCAATCAGGATGTTTCTTTGCAAGTTTAAGAAGTTTTTTTGCTGCCTTCCTGTTCTTCATAACCTCCTTGCTTACACTATGTCTTCCAGAGTATATATACTCGTCAACTTAATATTATTCTCTTTCATTAGTTTGTCTGCTTCACCATCGACTTGTCTATCAACTATAGCAACTATTTTATCAACAACGTAACCAGCATCACGGAGTTTATTCACTGCTTTAATTGCAGAACCTCCTGTAGTGATTACATCTTCCAACACAGTTACGTTTGTTTTCTCAGGTGGTAGCAATCCTTCTATCCATGCCTGTGTACCATGACCCTTTGCCTCTTTCCTTACGATAAGACCATTCACTAATCTACTATCAAGAGCAGATACTAATGCCACACCACTTACCAGAGGGTCTGCACCTAAAGTAAGACCAGCAACATACGAGGTCTTAACCTCTTTCAACATCAATAAGCTAGCAAGAGTAAGACCTCTACCACTTAATGTAACTGGTTTACAGTTTACATAGTGTTCGCTACTCTTTCCTGATGAAAGGGTATATTCACCCTTTTTGTAGGCATATCTTTTAATTAATTGTAAGAGTTCATCTTTCATTTGCTTTTTGCATTGCTAGTAAGGTGTCATAGGGAATCCATGCTGGTTCCTCATCTAAAAACTGTACTTGTACTTCAGTTATGTTTCTCTGTAACCATCTGGAATAAGTTTCCCGCACCATCTTGACGGGACTTAATGGATTCTTCATGGCTAATGCTGCTTTTAAATCAATTACCATCTTGTACCCTCTCATCATACACGATTTCTATTTTTTTCCAAGATTTGTTAGCATCATAACAAGTAAAAGTTTCCATCTTACCATCTAATTCTCCAGCAATACATAAAAGTTCTGCTCTCAAATCACCAGTCAATTCTGCCATAAGGAAAAAATAGTTATTAACATTATAACCTATTCATAACATATTGGCAACGGGTCAACCATTCTCCTGTGTAATTTAATATGACACTTATTACACAGGCACCAACACTTGTCCAGTTCTTTCTGAACTGCTGCTACACTACATCCTAGTAAATAGTTTCTTGTTTTCTTACCATCTGCAGGATTGAAATGATGTAAATGTATATTATCCTCCGTACCACAGAATAAGCAGGGTTCTTGATGTTCTAACAGATATTTCTGATTCCTACTCTTAACTGTTGCTCTATGTCTCTTCTTGTTAGCAAGATACTTATCGTAATCTTTGTAGCTTGACTTCTCAAATGATGCCATTTTCCCAATAAAAAACCCCCTATTATTTATAAAGGGGGTTCTTTTAATATTTACTTTAATTTGACCTATTTAAGGTGGATGTGTGTGTATAGTCATGTTAGAATAGAAATGTTTACTTGAACCTCTAAACTAAAATCTCCTTACAGATACGTTTACTATTTGGATCATGCTCATATTCAATCAGGCAGTTAAAATAGTCGTTGACTAACTCCACTTGTTCTTGGGAATCTGTGGGTTTTTCTATATTGTTCCAACCTGCTAATTGATTGTACGACATAAGGTTGTGCATAATTCTCTCCGAACTCTTGATGGACAATAACAAAGAAAGTCTCAATGCATCTTGACCTCCTACTTTTTCATTCTACTACTATTTAGATTTGTGTGTTTGTTTTAACATAAAAATCGCAACAAAAATTTATACCTAATACTCTCTCTTTTCTGACATATAATATGCACCCAAAGCACCACTCATTAGAGTCTCACTGATATCACCATTTGGTGTATCAACAGTAGGTTCTACATGATTATTCTTTTTACCAAATTCTAATGGTGGTGTATGAGGGTTCTTCATTGCCCTAACAATTTCAACCACCTCATCTCTGATTGCCATCAAATCATCTTTACATCCTTGATTGTAAGCACATCCCCGCAATCTATCGTCAGGTTTGTATAAGGACTCTATCATTAGAGTTCTTGCTCTATCCCACTTTTCTAGTGGAGTTGCTCCATCAGGTATCGAGTTCTGGTCTTTCATTTAGTTCACATTCAGGAGTTTCTTTGAGTAACATTTCAACTATTTCTGTCCTAGTTTTCGATGACAAATACCTATCGGCACGAACATTATCTATGACACTCTGAACATCAGAGCATGGTATCATCGTGGCAATAAGAACAGCAAACATTGCATTATCCATGATTACAACTATTTAATCAAGTAATTACTTCCCAATCATCATCCCCACATTCACGCATTGTAAATGTATGACGATTGTTGATAGACTCTAAACCAACCTCACCATTTTTACGCCACTTAACTCTACATGAATGTAATTTATACATGGAGTTTTCAAAAATCTGTAATGCATAATCAGATCTAGGTTTGACGCAAATGAATTCAGTTTTTGTTGCGGTTTTCATAATTATAAAGGAAGATTGGATTTTGTCAAATGATTAGAGTATTTTGTAAATAGATACTCCTCCATAGTCACTGCTTGCTTTTCCCAAGGTTGATTTTCATAGTCTGCAGAAGAGTAGTCTATGCCCTTCCAAAGGCGTTTATTGTGTTTATCCTTAAGAAGACCCTTGACATGCTGATAGACGTGCCACAACTCATGTAAGAGGGTTTTGGTGTAGTTCTCTGGTGTCATACGATTGTGTAGTTCAATCTCAAATTCACGAGGTCTATAGTCACAATCGGATGCCCACATCCAACCAAATACACCTTGATTGATAAGACCTAGATGTTCAACATTAATTGTTACTTTGTAGCGAGGAAGATATGCATCCACGAACCATTTCACAATCCTTTCACATCTCTTCTTACTGTAATTGTAACCAGTAGTTTCAAGATAAAGCATAATTTATGAAAGATTGTGTTAGACGGACACCCCAATTCAACATCCATAGAAAGGATATTATAAACACCAATTTTTCTGATGAACTCAAATTCACATAATTTTGTGCGACCTCTAAATTATAACCGATTTCTATTTACGGGAAATATTTTATGTGCCAGTTACTATTTTGTCCTATGCATGAGCATAATATATGTAATTATCATTTGCATAGTTAGTCCAAATACCTGTTTCCTCTAAAGTAAATCCAGTTGATGTTGGGGCACCATAATTATAAGTTTCTTGAGCTTGAGTATCATTTAATTCAAGACTTTTATCATCACCTGATCCCCATCCTCTTACAGTATCTAATACAGCCCAACTCGTGCTTGTACGAGAAGTGTTTTTAATTATTACAAATCTGGGTGTGAAGCCTACTGTTATTGTATTTCCAGATACTCCAGTTCCTGTATAACTACCAACCTTGCTGATGCCGTCAACGCTGGCGAAGAGCATGGATATGTATGGTTGATCAGCATTATTATTTAAACCTCCTGCTGCTGTAAACCAGTGAGTACTTGTAGGTTGTGCATTCCATTGATTTGCATTCACTTCGGCATCAGAAGAGTTTAACGTTAAATAATATTGATGTGGATTAGTACCGCCGTTAAGTCCTTTATGATACACGACCCAATTTTCTGAATAAATTGTTCTCTTAGCCCATATCATTTCAGGCACAGCGTTCATAGAATGAGGTCGTGATGATGTTCCTGAAACCCCATTGTAGGCTTGAAATTCAAAACCAGCGTGGCGTTTCCACATCCATGCTTGATGAGAAGAACCGTATCCAGAATTGTTACCAAATCCATTGTTTTGGTCAAACACAAAATTAGAATATGATGCTACTGCGTCATTAGTATTTGTTCTTACATATTTACCTTGTATAAGTCTGCCTGTGGTATCCCAATTTGCTGCACTTGCTGGTTCTCTTAATGTAGCAAAATCAACAGGGAATCCACTTGTAAAGGATTGAGTGCTACTACTATTACCCGTATCCATAGCGAATACATCTGTGCCTACCTCTGCTGGTTTTCCTACATAACCATCAGGTCTTCTCAGTGCTATGTAGATGTATGATCTATTAGCACCATAATCATCAGCATAAAAACCTGTTGATGTTATCTTTAGTCTGTTGTTATCATTTTCAGAAGAATTATTATTAGGCGACAATGATAATGACCCACCACCACCTTGTCCTGCTGTTCCTAGAAAACCACGCATTGAATCATATATTAACCAGTCTCCACCCGTACTAGAATCTCTTCTCTTTACTAATACCCATTGCGGTTCAAATCCAAGATATACATTTGCATCTTCATTTGAATCAGTCGTATAACTACCACACTTGATTATATTTTGATCTCCTCCCTCACCAAACTTGAAACCTTCTGGGTCATCGAAGGGGCTATCTGTGCTTGCTGTTACACTAGAATCCCCAACAGTAAGAGTGATTGGAGTAACAGTTGCCGATGTAACAGAAGAACCGTTAAGACATAAAAGTTTAGTGTTAGTTATGTTAGTTAATGGTTCATAAGATGGTTTAAATGATGATGTATAAACTGCTGTTCCTTTGACTATGCGTAAATTTGAAATATTACCTTTAAAACATTCTTGAACATTAGCGTTATGAGTTGCACCTATTGTTAAATAATTGGTTGAAACACTTTCAAGTGATCCTGAATAACTACTATTTGTACCTTCTAAAATACCATCAACAAAAATTCTAAATGTTCCACTTTGTCTAGATACTGCTACATGATGCCATTGACCATCATCATCAAAACTATGAGTTGCAGAAGCGACTAAAGGCACGCTACTATTTAAATTATAAGACCAGAAAGAAAATTTATTTTGATAGCTGTTATTATCCCAAGACAAACTTACATGAGTTCCATTGCCCCATTCTTGCCCATGATTAAAAACTCGTCTGTAGATATTACTACTTGATTCACATTTAACCCAAGCTTCCATAGTAAAATCACCCGTACCATAGACAAGATCAGCAGTCTTAGTACCACTAGTTGTTCCAACATTTATTTTATTATTATCATAATTACCACTAGCAGATGTTCCTAAGAATTTACAACTTGTTGCAGTCGCAGCAGTGCTTTCACCTCCTGCCCAGATATAAGCTACATATGTCTGATTATTATCATTAAAATCTACTCCAACAGTAAATTGAGTTGAAGTAGCACTGTTTATAGAACCATTAGCACTAGTTTGTGCCTGAACAGTGCTATTTAACGTCAAATATCCATTAGTAGATAAATCACGATGATATGCAACCCAACTTGATGACTGACTATATTTCTTAAGTGCAATAAAACCAGGAACGGAACCAAGGTTATGATTTATTGTTCTTGCTGATCCTGATCCATTTCCAGTGTAAGTAACAATATCAAAAAATCCCTTTGCCTTGCGGAAGTTCCAAGAAGCATATTCTACATTACTATCATTTAAATCTGTGTAACTATTATTTAAAGTAAATCCTGTTGTTGTAAAAGTTTGATTAAAACCAGAAACAGTTATTTCGGCATCCGTAGTGCTTGTACTAAGTACTTTATTAACACCTCTCTCAGTATCAAAAAATTGATGATTTCTATTACTACGAGCTTTAATCCAAAGCAATCCACCTTCTTCAGACATATTAAGACCAGTATTTACTGTATTCGCACCGTTTGTTCCTTTATACAAATACGTCGAAAATACGTCGTCAACAAATGTTGAGTCACCTGCTGCACCAGCAGCACCCATCAATACATTTCTTACTAATTCATTCATGATATTTAATTAGTATAATCTACGAGTGAACTACCTCTCCATCTAGTTCCACCATCGTCTGTCAAGAATACGAATACCTGTGTCTTACCGTCTGTGATTGTTGGTGCTGTATCTGCTGGCCACTTAACACTTGATGGCCATGTAATTGCATTAGAACCGTTTAGTGTTACCTCAAAGGTAAATGCATATGCCACACCTGTTGGAACATTCGTAAAGGTAAATGTCGTTGCTCCTGTGATAGTCTTTGTAAAGTAACTACCAGTAGCACAATCAACTGCTGTTCCTGATACTGCTACTATATTTTCGGTATAACCTCCCGTTACCTTCACGCCTCCCGAAGTCGTGGCAAATTTTTTGGAATTATCAAAATATAGTTCTGAGGCTGCACCTTCTACAAATACAGCTAAAGTATCATTTGCTGTTTTACCTCTTAAACGAATAACATTACTTCTTGGTACTAACTCCCCTCCACCACTTCCATTATCCAAGTATGAATTACTTCCATCATGATACAATTGTAAATCCGCACCAGCTCCGATTTTTAATTTTTTATTATCAGTAACAATATTAATATCATCTCTTGCAGTAATAATACCAACCGAGTCAATATTGGTTACATCTTCATATGTTAATGTTCCACCGATACTTACGTTACCAGTAACATTAAGACTAGATAAAGTTCCTACATCAGTTGCAGTTACGTTTGTTAAATTAGCACCACTACCACTAAAACTTGTAGCAGTTACAACACCAGTGACAACTGTGCCTTTAGGAAAACTAGGAGCACCATCACCTTCTTTATTAAAAATACTATCAACTTGTATCTGCGACATTTTTTTATTACTTTTTAGATATTTAGTAGGTTAGGCATGAGCATAATATATGTAGTTTTTATTAGCTGCGTTCCATTGTGAATTTGAAGTAGTCACCGTAAATCCTGTAGAGGTTGGAGCACCTACATCATCACCACCCCATTGAGCTTCATAACTCTGAATATTCAACATTTGATCATTACCTGATCCCCATCCTCTAGTTGTATCCAAGAGAATCCAACCAGTAGTACTATCAGTAATATTTTTCAGAATTAAGAATCTGGGTGCGAAGCCTGTTGTTATCGTTAGACCAGAACTCGATCCAGCGTAATAACCAACCTTGCTGATGCCGTCAACGCTGGCGAAGAGAAATAAAATACCGTTAACACCACTTGCACTTATATTGTTTACCCAATTACTTCCAGATAGAGTTAAAGATGTAGAAGTAGGTGTTTCAGTCATCAGTCCAGCATTTGCCATTTCAGCTCCACTGGTATTAAGGAACTGAGAGTAATTCCAAGCATTAGTTCCACCATTTAGACCTTTATGATATGTAATCCAACTAGTTGCACCAGCACGATTTTTTTGCCAAATCATCTCTGGTACATTATTTAATGAATGATTAATAGTTTTAGTTGAACCATTAAAACCACCAGCATAAGTCACCACATCAAAACCAGCGTGGCGTTTCCATTGATAACTAATGTAATTACCTATATCTGTTCCACCTGTATAGGAGTTCCATCCTTCCATATAATCCCATTTCCAATAAGAAGTAGATATAGTCGCTTCTGCAGCAGTAGTGCTAGGTCTTAAACCTCTTGTACCTTGTAATCTTGATGCCTGATACCAATCTTCATTTGCATCATAACGCTTATGAACACTTATATCTGTTGGGAAATTATTATTTTTAAACCAAGGAGCATTACTTGTATTAAGAGATGCTGCAAATACCTCAGTTCCTGCCTCTGGTGGTTTTCCTACATAACCATCGGGCCTTCTAATCGCACAATAAATTATTGTCTCTCCATTCTCGTTATAGTGTGCATTGTTATCAGTAATTTTAAAACCCGTAGAAGTTAAATCTATTACATTGTGATTGTTTGTTTCTGCTTCATTTGTATTCGCTATTAGAGTTGCATCACCTGTACCCATTGGCAAACCTCTCATAGCATCTAACATTTTCCACTCTCTGTTAGAGCCTGTAGCATTTTTTATCAAAAGCCAAGACGGCTCGAATCCTAAATTAATTTCTGGCCCTGTAGACGATCCATTTCCAATATAACTACCAGTTTTAATCATATTTTGATCTCCTCCCTCACCAAACTTAAACCCATCTGGGTCGTCAAATGGACTATCTGTACTTGCTGTTGGATCTCCATTAGAGTTAAGCGTTACAGGAGTTACGGTTGAACCTGTAACAGATGAGTCATTGAAACATAAAAGAACAGTACCACTTATGTTTGTTAATGGTTCAGTCGGTGGTTTAAATGATGATGTGTAAACTGCTGTTCCTTTGACTACTCTAAAATTGCTAAGACTACCATCAAGTAAATAAGAAGTAGAGTAGTAACCACCAATTACTATATAAGTACCATTATAATTTGTATTATCAGTTGTTGAGTGTATTTTTGTTCCGTTTATATATAACGATGTAGTTCCACTATTTCTAACAAGAGCTACATGATACCATAGTCCTTTATACATTTTTACACCTGTCGTTTTTTCACTTCCACCTGCGTTATATTTCCAAGTGTCATCAGAAGCAGTCCATGCACTTATAGTACTAGCAAAGCTACTACTTTTAAAACCACCAGATGTGTCAGATATTTGAAAAGTATTACCCGAATGACTACTGTTATCTTGTTTAAACCAATATTCAACAGTAAAATCACCAGTTCCCATAGTGAAATCACTACTAGAAGTTGTTGTGTTTAAGTAATCACCTGACGCATCAAACTCAACACTTCTTGCAGTTGCAGCAGTACTTTCACCTCCTGCGAATAGGTAGGCTACATATTCTGTTCCGTCACCACCACCGCCAATATACCCTGACATATACCCAAAATTATTTGCATCTGGTTCTGTAGTTCCCCAACTATTATTTTCATTAGTAGCAGATCCAGTTTCGTTTAATTTAATCCAATAATCTTTTCCTAAATCTCGATGGTATACAAACCAATCTCTAGTACCAGAAGTTCGTTTTAAAAAAATTAGACCAGGAGCAACACCTAAATTGTGTGGAATGACTTGAGGTGTAGACGTATTATCAGCCCCAGATTGAGTAAAGGTAACAACATCGAAGAACCCTTTTGCCTTGCGGAATGTCCATGAGGCAAAATTAATACCAGTATAATTCGTGCTTCCGTTACTACCTACCGTAAACCCATTGTTATTAAAAGCGTTCATATAAGAGGTATCGGTAATTTCTGCATCACCTAAATTACTTCTAAGAGCTTTATTACTTCCTCTTTCAGTATCAAAAAGCCAATGGTCATAGTTTTGATTTCTTGATTTTAACCATGTCATCCCACCTTCACCAGACAAGTCAATTCCATTATTAACTGCTTGATTAGCACTTGTTCCTGTATACAAATACGTCGAAAAAACGTCGTCAACAAAAGTGGATTTCTTTCCTCCACCAGAAGTCAATAATAAATTTTGCGAAACGAGATCCATATTATTAGTTCGTATAATCTACAAGTGAACTACCTCTCCATCTAGTTCCACCGTCATCAGTTATGAATACAAATAATTGAGTCTTACCGTCAGTTATCGTTGGTGCTGTGTCAGCAGGCCACTTGACTGAACCTGGCCATGTAATTGCGTTAGAACCGTTTAAGGTTACTTCCATTGTAAATGTATATGCAACACCAGTAGGAACATTCGTAAAGGTAAAGGTTGTTGCTCCTGATATTGTTTTGGTAAAGTAGTTACCTGCAGAACAATCTACTGCATTTGCCCCCATCGCACTTATATTTGATGTCTGACTTCCTGTAATCTTTGTTCCACCATTTGCTTCAATCTGTGCTGCAAATGTAGATACACCTGCTAATACATTAATACCACTTCTTGCAGTGATTAATCCAACTGAGTCTATATTTGTTACATCATCATACGTTAAAGTTCCACCGACACTTACATTACCACTAAAGGTTCCTGTCGTTCCACTAACAGTTCCAACTGTAATATTAGGTGTACCTGTCAATCCCTGAGCATTTACTGCTACCGTTGCATTACTAGCAGTTCCAGCAAGACTACCGCTAAAAGAAGTCGCAGTAAGAACACCAGTTATACTAGCACCATTCGGAAAACTAGGAGCACCTGTGCCTTCCTTATTAGTATATTGATCGGCTCTGACTTTTGACATGGTTTATTACTTTTTAGTTATTTAGTTGTGATTTGAGTGCGGCAACTTCTGTTTTGAGAGTTTCAATCTCACTAATTGCTTCTTGTAAAGCTGCAGTAAGAAGAGGTGTGAGTTTTCCATAATCCATTGACTGCATTTCTTCAGCATCTTTCTCACCAGAAACAGCATAAGGAACAACTTCTTGTGCCTCATGAGCAAAGAAACCATCAATTTTTATGCTTGAATCAGCTTTGAAATTAAATGTATATGGTTTTAATTGTTTTACTTTAGAAATTACATCGGATATTATAACTGCATTTTCTTTTAGTCTGTAATCTGATGAAGTATGGTAAACAGTTGATGATCCATTAGTTTTAATTGAACCTACTTCACCATTACCATTATAAAATCTGACTTGAGTGCCATTACCAGTTCCAGAAAGTCCACATCTTAATTCTGAACCGTTACTAGCAAGAAATTCTGCACCAGGTACATTTGTACCAACAGCAATTCCGTTAGCAGTTCCGATTCTTAAATTACCATCTCTTGTGATGCGAAGTCTTTCTGTTGGTGTATTACTAGCATCGGCAGCTGTAAAGAAAGACAATCTTGATGGATAGTCTCCACCACCTGGATCACCATCAACATTACATTGGATTTTTGCACTAGTTCCATCAGTTAAATTATTATTATTTGCCATTACAAATCGAACGGCACCTAAAACATCACCATCTTGGGGTTTATTAACTTCACCAGCACCTCCTCTACCCTTACCTAATGTTAAATTAGATCCTTCAGCATCAGCAGAATATCGGAATATAGACATACTTGAAGTATTGCCAGTTGTTCCTTGAATTTGAAGTGAAGATTCAAAATCTCCTATTTGCTTTGAAGTAAAATAATTACCAGATAAAATTTGACCTGTTGATTTTATTCTTACTATTTCTGTATTAGGTGAATTCTGATTAGTAACATAAAGATCTCCAGCATTTCCAGTTTGTTGGATCGATCCAAAGAACATATCCGCACCACCACCAGTACGAAATTGCATACCAGCAAAGGCATTTGCAGTTGTACTGGGATTTTCTAATTTGAATATATTATTTTCAGGTCTTATAGAATTATAAACACTATATCCTACATCAATGGTTTCTTTTACATGCAATCTAACATCTGGGTTGTCTTCTCCTATACCAGTATCACCAGCAAAAGTAGAAATACCAGTAACATTAATACCACCAGAAGTAATATCTAAACCACCAGCATTTATATCAATACCATTTCTTGCTGTAACAACCCCAATAGAGTCTACGTTGGTTACGTCTTCATAAGTAAGAGTTCCACCAATACTTACATTACCACTAAATGATGAAGAACCTGTAAACGTACTAACACCAGTTAAAGTTAAACCTTTTGGAAAATTCGGAGCACCTCTACCATCTGCTCTCTCTATATTATCTGTAAAAACTGTATCAAATAAACCATTACCAGCACCAGCAGTAGATGCTTGAAGTGCTGTTCCAATACCTAATACGTCTGGTATAAAACTATCTCCATCAGCAATAATTAATTCTGAACCACTCTCAACCGTAACTTGCTGATATTGTGTATATGCAATATTAGAACTATCAGGAGCATTTACAGTTGTATTTTCATTAATTGATAACTCTGCATTTGTGAAATATATGTTCTGTCCAATACTATCTTTTGTATCATCTACCGCAGTTCCTAATCCAGCACTCGCAACACCTTCTAGATTAGAACCATCACCAAAGAACTGAGCAGCAGTAACAATACCAGCACTTATCAAACTGGAAGAGGCATTTGCAGGATTTCCTGCTACCTGTGTACCAAAACCAACGCTATTTTCGTCAGCTTTGATAATATTGGGATTACCTAATTTTGATAAGTCTCTTGCTCTTGACATGGTTTATTACTTTTTAGATATTTAGGTGATTAAGTTAATTAATTTTTTGGAATGACATAAACTTATAAACTCCATAATATGCACCATTATAATTACCAGAACCACCATCATAAGTCCAGAAGTTATTACCACCTATTTCTGCTCTCAATCTTATTTTATGTGTAGCGGTGTTAGTAACATTAAATGAATGTAAGAATATTTCAGCAGAGTTTCTTGAATCTCCTGCTGCTGTCGTGTAATTACCAGATGCAACATTATTAAAACTTGACCCGTCAGTAGTAGATTGTATAGAATTGGTCTGTCGCTGGTTTGTTGTTCCTCCATCTGGCCAACCTAGTCTAGCATGAATTTTATATACACCTGTTGTAGGGAATGTAAATACACCTGCACTCGAAACAGTCATTGCAGCACCAACATGACCTACACCATATTGTTCCTCATATCTAAACCATTTTAAATTATAAACACTACTAGCCCAATCACCCATGATAACGCCATTATACACTGCTTGAACGGCCGTTCCATTTACAGGATTTCTTAAATACCACCAATCAGACATTGATAATCCACCAGAAGGAGTTGCCCATTGAGGAGCAGCACTAGCACCTTGACTGGTTAAGACTTGACCTGATGATCCATAGTTAGCACCACCAATACCAATTTGACCAGCAGTTCCTATGCGGAGTCTTTCTGAACCTCCACCAACTGCAAATACTAAATTTTGTTCTGACCTTATTGAAAAATCTGTTGCAGTTCCACCACTAACGGCAGCAGCAGCACTACCAAGAAATGCCATATTTGTTCCACTTCTTTGGAATGGAACACTTGGACCATCAGAGTTAGTTGAATTAATCTGCAGGACATTTTGTGCAGAAGAATCTATATCAAGTCTTGATCCATCAAACTTTAAGCTGTTATTATCAGTCAGTCTACCACTAGCACCAGCAATAAGAATTCTTCCAGAAGTTAAAGTGCTATCAACTACACCACTTCTTGCAGTAATTAAACCAACTGAGTCAATATTAGTTACATCTTCATAAGTAAGAGTTCCACCGATACTCACAGCACCAGTAAAAGAACCAGTATTAGCAACCATGTCAGATATACTGGTTAGTCCAGTTACCCGTATACCATTGACAAAGATAGGAGCACCCGTTCCTTGCCTATTGGTTATATTATCTGCTCTAATCTGTGACATTGGTTATTACTTTTTAGTTATTTAGTTAGGATCTCTTGTATCCATAAACGGTTACTTTACCACTAGTAAATGTTTTACCAGAACTTACTTCATAAAATTTAACTCCATTAATTACACTATTGTTAGAAGTTTTCATATAACCATGCAGATATCCCATTTTAGCAAAATCACTACCTCCTGCACAATGAGTTTTACCAGTGAATGTCCTATGATTACCATAAAAACTTCCAGCTGCAAATCCAGGATTCCAAAATTCAATTTCTCCAGAAAGGCTATAACTCCATTTGGAATCAGTCAACATCACATGATTGTCACCTGATTCTGCAACAAGAGTTGCCCAAGAACCACCACCAAAATCATTATTTCCATATCCCGAATATTCATATCTATTACCACTGGTTACTTCAGATCCATCTAAATATATTCTCATTGAAATGTTTGCTGCCTGATTACTACCACACCCTATATCTTGAAGCGTCACTACTATCTTACTATAATTAGCAGATGTCCAACTAGATGAAATTATATTTGCAGTATTAGTAGTTGCCAAATCAATATTTTGAATAACCTCCACTGCACCACCACCAGCATCTGCCCATTGAACAGCAGCACTACCACCTTGACTGGTTAATACTTGTCCTGATGTTCCATAGTTAGCACCAGAAAGACCAAGTTGACCTGCACTTCCTATGCGGAGTCTTTCTGTTGCATTAGTTCCAAAACTTATATCAGCATTCTCTTTATTGTAAATATATAACTCATTATTACCATAATAAGCAAAATAAGCACCATCACCAGCAGCAGAACCACTTTGAGTTGTGGTCATCTTTATCTGAGAACCACCCGAAGCACCACCTGTTGCTTGATGTATATGTAAAGTTCCAGCATTATATGCACTAGAAGTAGGAGCAGCAGTAACATTCCCTAGACTTGCATTTCCAATTGAATCAATGCGAAGTCTTTCTGTTCCACCAGTTCTTAATACTAAATTAGTTGGTGAATCAATACCATCTCTTGCTGTAACAATACCAATAGAGTCTACATTGGTTACATCCTCATAGGTCAATGTTCCACCAATAGAAACATTACCAGTAACATTAAGACTAGATAAAGTTCCTACATCAGTTGCAGTTACACTCGTTAAATTAGATCCATCACCAAATAATTGACTAGCAGTAACAATACCACTGACAACATTAGATAAACTAGTCAAACCTACCACACTAATTCCATTCGGAAATAGTGGAGCACCCGTTCCTTGTTTATCTGTAATTCTTTCGACCCTAATTCTTGACATGGTTTATTACTTTTTAGGTATTTATGTAATTATGCATGAGCATAATATATGTATGTACCACCACTTGTATTTGTTCCAGAACTAGTTCCTTTTACAAGAAATCCAGTTGCAACAGGATTTCCAAAGTCAGCAGACGATTGTTGAGCAGTATTATTAAGACTTAAATATTGATCATTCCCTGATGCCCATCCTCTAACAGTGTCAAGCACAAACCAATTTTCACTTGAATCTGTTCGTTTTATTATTGCAAATCTAGGTTGAAAACCTGTTGTTATAGTCAAATCAGAACCAGTTCCCGTATAACTACCCAACTTACTTACACCCTCTACACTAGCAAAAAGAAAAGCTTGATACAAATAAGTATTCTCATTTACTTCAGCACCAGCACCAACAGTAAATACACTTTTAGTAGGAGTGGTGTTTTCCCAAGGATAGGATGATATTTGTGCTGGATAATTTTGATTCCAATAAAGATACTTTGTATTACCTGCCCCCACATGATATGTTTGCCAACCACCTGTACCATTAAGTTTTTTTACAACTACCATTTCTGGAATATTATTTAAAGAATGATTAATATTCCTTGAACCAGTACCATTTCCTGTATATTGAACCACATCCATTCCAGCATATCGTCTCCAATTCCAAGCAAATCTTATACCACTACCACCTGTAAAATTACTCTGTCCATTTTGAAAATCAAACGAGTGATATGTATTCCAACCTTCAGGTTGATTATCATCAGTATTTATTATCTCTTGGGAGCGTAATCGACTTATTACATTCCAAGTTGCTGATCCAGATGAAGCAAAATTACTATTCTTCTGTAAACTCCAATCAACATAATGATTAGGAGTTTTAAATAAAGGTGCTCCTGATGAACCAAAAACAGGAGTAAATACCTGAGTTCCTGCAGTAACTGGTTTTCCTACATAACCATCAGGTCTTCGGATTGCAAGATAAATGTAACTATCTCCATTACCATTTGTATGTGCTGTATTGGAAGATAATTTAAATCCAGTAGATGTCCAGTTTAAATAAGGTTGACTATCACTACCTGCACCATCACCATTAGCACTAAAGGTATTCGGTCTTATGTCATCAAGCCACATATCTTGTCTTCGACTAGTTCTCATATGATCAAATAACATCCAATCTTCAGACGCATTTATACGTTTAATAAGTAAAAATTGAGGTTCCCAACCCAAGTTAATATCAGGTCCATTAGCACTACCATTACCAGTATATTGCCCACATTTCGTTATGCTTCTATTTCCTTTGTTTCCAAATTTTGTTTCATTATGTGCGAATAGGTAGGCTACATAGCTCTGACCGTTTGAGTTAACCCATGTATCACCACCAATCCTAAAAGTAGAAGCAGTAGGTTGAGTACTATTCCATACATCAGTAGTGTTAAAAGCTGCATTAGTACTGTTTAGATATATACCTTTTAGATGTCCAAGTGATCGGTGATATACAACCCATCCGCCACTTCCACTTGTTTGTTTTATGATAATTAGTCCAGGAACTGATCCTAAATTATGAGATATATTTGTACCAGAATTACTACCATTTCCAGTGTAGGTAACAACATCAAAGAATCCTGGTTCTGACTTGAATGTCCAAGAGATATGCTGTGATGAAGGAGCAGAACCTGTTGTAAATCCAGTACTAGTAAAAGTTGCAGGTCCATCAGACGAAGAACCTTGAGCATCATTACGATCAGGGTATAATGCATTACCACCACCCCTTACCGTATCATAAATTAGATGAAGAGAGGATGCGTTTAAATTTTTAACCCATATCATTCCCTCATTTGATCCAGACAAATCAACACCTGTATTTACAGTTGCTGAACCACCAGGTACTCCAGTATAAAAATGAGCAGCAGATAAATTATCTATATACTCTCCATCAGAAGCTTCACCACCAGCAGCACCCATCATTAACCGTCGAGTAGTTTGTCCCATAATTAATTAACGTAATCTACAAGTGCTGAACCTCTAAAACGAGTTCCACCATTAGTAGTAACAAACATAAACAATTGCGTCTTACCATCTGTTAATGTTGGTGCTGTATCTGCGTTCCATTTAACACTTGTTGGCCATGTAATTGCATTAGAACCATTAAGAGTTACTTCCATTGTAAAGGAAAACTCAACACCAGTAGGAACATTAGAGAATGTGAATGTTGTTGCACCTGATATAGTCTTTGTAAAGTAACTTCCAGCAGAACAATCAACATCATTTGCACCCATTGCAACAATATTATTAGTCTGATTGCCCGATACCTTCACGCCTCCCGAAGTCGTCTCAATTTTTTTGACGTTATTATGAAAAATTTCAACTTCTCCAGCATTAGTACACACTATCATATTCTTAGATCCATTAGCATTTGTTATATCAATACCAGTATTTGATCTAATATAAAGATGACCAGTTGAATTGTTTATAAATGAATCTGTCCCATCATGCGTCAATTGTAAATCTTCTCCAGCTCCGATTTTTAATTTTTTATTATCAGTAACAATATTAATATCATCTCTTGCAGTTATAATACCAACCGAATCAATATTGGTTACATCTTCATAAGTAAGAGTTCCACCGATACTTACGTTACCACTAAATGAGGCAGTTGTTGCCTCTATATTTCCCTTAAATGTTCCCGCAGTTGCAATACCAGTTATATTCAGTCCACCAGCACCATCTATCGAAGCACCTTCTGGAAGTGTAACACCAAAAGGTATCTCTGGAGCACCTGTCCCCAATCGATTAGTATATTGTTCGGCTCTGACTTTTGACATTGGTTATTACTTTTTAGTTATTTAGGAGTATTTTAAACGATATAAAGTTAATCTACCATGAGCAAAATTAGTTCCATCACCATAAAATAGTCTAACACCAGTAATATTTTTTGTTGAGTCAGCTGTATCGTTCATTCTACCAAAAGAAGAAAATACTTGATAATTACTATTTCCAATTGCATAACAATTTGGCCATGCGTTATTCGCTGTTCCAGATCCATGTGTTGGTCTTTGATTAATTGTTATTGTCATATTATACTGAGTACCAGACTCAGCATTATTAATTCTAATGGCACTAGTATTAGGTTGGTTAAAACCACTAACTCCACCAGAAGTATTACTTTTCATTCCATAAGAAGTATAACTAGAAGCACCTGTATTACGAGTGCCGTCCATGAAGAAGTGCATCCTTGGATCATGAGCTCCATTATCAGCTCCCATTAATTGAGTTACAACTAACCTATATTCTTGATATGCAGTTGTAAATCCTACAAAATCTTTATAACTATATCCAAAGTCATTTCCTAAAGCAACTGTTTCCACAATTTCCAATGCACCACCACCAGCTTCTGCCCATTGAGGAGCAGCACCAGAACCTTGACTAGTTAAGACTTGACCTGATGATCCATAGTTAGTACCAGAAAGACCAAGTTGACCTGCACTTCCTATGCGGAGTCTTTCATTAGAATTAGTTCTAAAAACAATTGGATCAGCACCTGAATTTTCTATTCTAGTTTCACCTGCACTAGTTCTCTTGAAATCAGCAAAATTAGAACCATCACTATTAAGAAGTCTTACAGCAGGTCCAGAACCAGTTGTAGTTATGATACCAGTTACATTAACACCACCAGCAGTTATATCTAAACCACCAGCAGTTATATCTAAACCACCAGCAGTTACTTTAATACCATTTCTTGCTGTAACAATACCAATAGAGTCTACGTTGGTTACGTCTTCATAAGTAAGAGTTCCTCCAATACTTACATTACCACTTAAGGTAGATATGCCTGTTACCGTAATACCTTTTGGAAAATTCGGAGCACCTCTACCATCTGCTCTCTCTATATTATCTGTAAAAACTGTATCAAAAACGCCATTACCATTTGCATTACTAAAACTAAATCCTTCTGTAGATAATCCTAAAATATCTGGTATAAAGTCATCTCCATCAGCAATAATTAAATCTGCATCATCTTCTAACTTAATATCTGAATACTGGGTATATGCTACCTTTGATGTTGCATCAGGTGGATCTACAGTTATTGTTGCACCTACACTTAAAGTATCACTTGTCTGGTATATAACTGTTAACGGATTAAA
>Ga0160422_10000475_pt1 | contig 24132 bp, 16 predicted proteins | sample Fk160mmetaG_FD_108192 | JGI IMG/M metagenome (GOLD analysis project Ga0160422, IMG submission 108192) | Marine microbial communities from the Central Pacific Ocean - Fk160115 60m metaG | ecosystem: Environmental > Aquatic > Marine > Oceanic > Photic zone | place: The Central Pacific Ocean...
GTCAATGTATGCCCCCGGCTCAAGGGTGCGGTACCAGCCGGGTATGGAGCGCATGACTTCGGTCGGGGCCGTATTAATGTTTACCAAACCGGGCACCACCCCGGCGAGGCCTGGCTCTAGGGGGTCCTCGGTGCGGTCATAAAAATATGACTCGTTGTCGTAGTTGAATCCTGGGCCGTCAACGACAAACATATCGAGCAAACGTTCCCCCGCAGGAAGAGAGGGAACGCTGTGTCCGAAGTCGGCGAAGGACTGGCCGATCAGTGGCGTATTGAGATCATTGTCAAATTCGGCAGAGCCAATCACTCGTCCGAGACCCAAGCGTGAGCGGGATTTGGTTCCGAGCAGTAAGCGGTCCACCGTGCTTTCCACGGGTTCATGACCTGCGACATTCACGCCGTTGGGATCAAATGGATCCTGGGGAGCGAGGAACTCGGAGAAGGTCCGAAGGGTTCGTTCGTAAGCAGGAAGAACGCCATTGCTGGCTCCGGGGCGGAATGGGTCGAAGTCGACCAGGTGCCCCACCAAGGGGATATTCAGGACTTCCCCAATTTGCTGGAAATCATCGTCCTTGTGAACCAACTGGAACGGCTGGGGCGTGTGGTAAAAGCTTTTGTCCGCCCAGTACGGTAAGGCGTTGGCCCCATTGGCGATCAGTCTCTTCCAACGATTTCGATTTCCCGAGAACCGCGTTGGTTTAGAAAAATATTGATTGTTTGCGTTTGGCAAGAAGAGGGAAAGGTCACGGGGATCAAATTGACGAACCGCGCACCATTCGTACTGCCCGCCATCAACGGTGTTGAGACAACCGTCGGGACCAGTAGTGAGATCGGTGCAGGAATCTTGGGTGGCTGGGTCCCCACCAAGTCGAATGCCTTGCATCGCCACTTGGGTTTGATAGCCATTGGTCAATTGGGGGTTGGCCTGTTCTACATCGGGGAAGTAGCGGCCACCGAGGAAGCCTTGGGAGTTGTCGACCGTCAGTTGCAGGGCACTGGTAAAGCGAGGATGACTCTCGTTCGACTGCACCCCCCAAGTTCGGCTGTCGTTGGGGTTGAAATCGGTGTCCCAGCCCCAAGCGCGGCGGGCCGAGGCATAGCTGATCAGGGTGTCAAATTCTGGGGTATTGGTGGGGAAGAAGATTCCCGGGATCCATGAGAATTGGGCCTGTGGATTGCCAACGGGAATGTCAATTAGCCGGTTCCCGTCGAGAGGGGGCCACGGCATGGTGAGCCGAGGCAACTGAGGCAAGGCCCCTGGTCCAAGGTCGATCGGCAATACGGCGGAACCGAACCCAAACATGCTTCCCCACATGGAGAGTGGCGCCATAGCGGCTTCCAACGGAAGGTTCCCGCTGGCGGCTTGAGTCAGCAAATCAGCGTTTGCGTGGCTCGGGACGACGGGAAATTCTCCGGGCCTCCGGATGGGTTCGTCGGCGGGAAGTGGTAGTTCTCGACTGTCGAAGCGGTCAACCACCACCCATACCGCCGCCGGATGGTTCAAGAGATTTTCGTCGACGAATCCATCTCCATTGGCATCAAAGACCACTGGTGGAAGAGCGAGCTGCCCCGCCCGGATGGATGCATCGTTGTCGATGCGTGAGAGTTCAACAATGCGCTCGCCTTCTTCGATTTCCAAAGGCGGCAAACCCGTAGGGCGACTTTGATCGTATTGATCTCGGTTTGGTGCGGTTTGGTCAACGTTTTGTGCAAGCCAGCGTTGGTAGTAGGCAGGATCGGGAGACCAGCCATAGGTGTCAGCGCCATACGGGTTGCCGGGATTCCATTCCTGGAGACTCGGAACCCGGTACCGAATCGTGCCCGTGCGTCCCCACCGGCCAGCAATCGCTGGTGGATGGTCGAGATCAAAGTTGGTGTTGACATCGGTGGCTCCGTCACCGTTGCTGTCGAGCAGGCCCAAATCTTGCTCGCAAGCCAGGTCAAGCCAGTCGATCATTCGTTCTTTAAACAGCGTGTCAAGGTCGGTGGTGTCGTCACCAGAATCTCCAGAGAGTTGATCCTCCCATGCGTTGTCCCAATCGGGAGCGCAGAGAAAGAAAATGGCGGACGAAGGCCGGTTTTCTGTGCTTGGTTCAAGCGGGAGCCGAACATCGTCCAGCTCCGCAAAGGTGGGACGGCTGACGTCATCGGGCCGGGCGTAACGCAACGGGAAGTGACGACCTGAGACCGAAAGCCGGTATTTGGACAACTCTTCGGCCGGTATCGGCTTGTCGAATGGGTTGGCGATTTGGACCGCGACCACGGTGGTTCGATTGCATGCGCCATCGAGGTAACGCATGCCTTCTTGGTAGAACGGATTGAGCGGCTTGATTGAAGAGTTCTCACCAATACCGGTCAGGAATTCACCGTCAAGTTCTCGGGTAGCGTAGAGGTTGCCAATGAAGGCTTCCACCAAGAAAGGCTGACGTTCCAAGCCAAGCATGGCCAGATTTTCGTTTTCAACATTATTTTGGACGGTCGCTTCATACCCCCAGCGTGGCAATGGCACCGCGCCTTCCTGTTGTGTGGCGGTGCTGAGGAAGTCATCAGGATCTTGAGGATTGCCGGGCTCACCTGGGAAGTCGTACTGGTCGAACAGCGGTGCGATATCAATGAATCTTGGGGCAACCACCTCAGGATCTGTCACGCCTGAGTTCGGGACATTGGCAAGCGTGACCCAGTCGTTGTCCCGGTAAGAAAGAATGTTTGCCGAAAGGCCCGCGGAGGCCATCTTGAGCCAGTGAACATTCGCTGCAGAGCGTCCGGCGGGCACCTCTGGCGGCAGAGCGAGATTGAAGGGGTTTTGAATCGATCCGAAGTACGTGTTGCAGAAGACATTGTTGGGCAAGGTGCCGAAAACATCACCATCTGTTAACGCGTGAAATACGGCATGAGGGAGACGTTTGGACATAGGCATCAAGCCGCTGGGACCCTCGCCAGACGCTCGCTCAACCCATAGGTCAAGGAACCAGGGATTTTCTTCACGCAGATCAAGCCGACTCGACTGCTGATCGAGGAAGGCCTGAGTGAAGTTGAGGATCTCATCGAGGTCCTGACTTCCACCAGGGAGCGCTTCCAGGTCTTGAGCAAAAGAGAAATAGGGTGCTCCGTTGCGGTCAAGCCACGTGCGTTGCCCCGTCAGCCAGCCGTAGTTTGGGGCTCCATCGTCGCCCACCTGTGGGTCAACAAAGGTGGACAGACCTGGAATTTGCCACAGATCGAATCGCAGACTGCCGGAAGATTGAGGAATGGTGAAAAGGTTGGGAAAGCCGTCAACGTCGACATCGGGTCGCCATCGCCAGCGAAGCCACGGGGGAAGAAGATCGTTGCGAGTGTTGGAGACCACGGTGGACCGGTGTCGAAGATCTGCTTTCCACTCGTACGTGGTGAGGCCGTCCAAGAAGGGCGTTGTTTCTTCAGCGAAAAGATGCCCCCGGAGGGCATTGCCGTGGTCGGTTTGGATGCGGCGCCACGAACCAGCAATCTTTTCGGCCCGAGTGAAAACGTCACTCGTGTTGAGTGACTCATTCGCACGAAGCTCCAGTTCACTGGAAAGGTCGAACCGAGACCAAGGGGGCGTGTTGCCTTCGCGGAAGCTGGCCAGCCGTTCTTCGGCGGTCAGGAAGGCGTTCAGTGGATCGATGTTGTTGTTGGTGGCTCGGAACCAGCCACGCTCTTCGAGCCAAGTGGGGACTGGTCCTGAATCCGTCTCATTGGTGTTCCCATCGACACGGGTGTCAAAGTCTTGGATGGCATCCGAATACAAGTCGAAGCCGCCCGATTCGAAGCCGAATCGCGTGGGAGCCGCGGCTTCTCGGTGCAGGGGCGCATCAAAGAAGCCGATTCTTGCCTCAGGATTTTGCTGTCGTTGGCCAAGGGCATTTCCAGTATTGGCATTGAATCCCGAGACGAGGGACAAATCAGCGGGGGTAAACCCTGTGGTCCCGCTCAAGGCCAACTGGTTGGAGGCATCAAAGAGGGTGGTGGGCTCAGTGATGAATCCTGGGGCATATCGCGTGGCCGTGGAGAGATCGAGTCGACCGCCATTGTCCGTGATCGAAACAGACACAATGTTTCGGACGCCATCACGAACGCCCGGCGCCAGAAACCAGAAGGAGTCTGTCCAACCGTCGCCGTCGGAATCATCGAGGTAGCGGGAAATGTTCCAAGCAATCGAGCCATCGGGCTGATTGGCATCATCAGGAACAAGCAGCGTGCCCTGACCATTGGGGCTGGGAACTTGACGAAGGCCAACAAAACGGTCGATGGGCCGTTCTCCAGGCTCGTACTTGAAACCATCGGCGTCAAGGTCATTCAGATCAAAGAGGTTTGCTGGAGGAGAAAAATACAATCCTCGATTGAAGGCGGTAAATGGAGATGACCAGCGGGCCCACTGCTCTTCGTATTGGACTCGGTTGAAATTTCCCAAGACCATGGCGGCCGCACCAGTGTTGCCAATGCTGTAGCCAGGGTTGTTGGGATTGCCGCCGGCGAACAGCACCCGATAGTCAAGCGAATCAATCCACTGCTCGACTGGAACCGAAAGATCATCAATCAAGTTTGAAACAGGAGGCCCACCGTTTTGGAGCTCTTTGACGCCAAACACATCTGAAATATCAAACACCACTCGCCATCCATTTTCTGGAGTGGAAATATTGGAGAGGTGACGCCATTGGAGGAAGGAGTCCAGAAGCCCGTCGTTGTTTTGGTCCACCGCCATAGGCTCAACGTCTCGGAGCCATCTTGTGTCACCAAAGCCAGGCCCATAGGCCGGGTTGCCTTCCGTGAAAAGGCGTTGGGTGTTGATGGCGTACTCGGTATTGAACGTTGACGGAGAACCGTCACCGAAAATCAGCGTGTTGGCATTGTCGAGTCCAATCACGCCGTAAGGGCTCGAAGGGCTCCAGGGGTATTGCAGGCCGTCTGGCCAGTTGGTGAAGGGAACCACTTCAAATGGGGCAAAATTCCCAGGAAACCATGGGTCAACGCCGTACCGCTGATCAAGATCAAAGCCTGCGAATCGATCGGCCAGAGCGCTGTCGCGTACCGTTCGAGATGGATCGAGCCGAATCCGGTTGGAATTTGTGGCTGCAGGAATACCAGGATTGTTGGCCTCAAACTGAAATTGGTCTGCGAGGGGGAAGGTTGAGGGAAGGGAAAAAGAGAAATTCAACCCATCTGCGTCATCTTCAATGGTCTCACCAGGAAGAGGGTTGACCAGACCTTGGACGCCAGCGTTGTCGTACCGAGCATCAACCGGTCTCACAAACAGAGCGTTCGCAACCAATTGAGCGATGTCTTCGCCAACACCGTCGACACTGTCTTGGCGTTCGGCTTCTTTGCGAACCGCGGCGGCCGTGGCGCGACCGGTTTGGGTTCTTGAGACGAATGTTGTGGCAATAATTACCAAAAGAACCAACACCGACGCCGCCAAAACAAGGGCGTTGCCACGGCGACTGGTTTGAGATGGAGTAGAGGAAATGGACATGCTCACTCTTTCGGTAAATCAATGACAAATTGAGCCTGACGGCCGCCGGTCAAACGTCCGGCCCGATCGTGTACCCGGATGGTGACACGTATGGCACTGGGCCAAGGAGTGGCATCACCGACATATTCGTAATCGCCGGGAGCCCCATCGGCGACCTCGGTGCGATTGAAACCAAAAGTCGACTCGTATATTGCGGATGCTCCATCAAAGTTAAGGCCCGCAGGATCTGGGAACCGCTCGACATTCCCGACCAGGGGAAGATTGTCGGCAAATTCCGGCTGCCAGTTCCAGAACCATGAATCCTCGTTGTCGGGCGTGGTGTATTGCTGGAGCGCAAGCCCGCCGAACTCTCCCGCTTGATTCATGAAGGGGAACCAAGGGGTGCGGCCACTGTGACGGAATCCAACTTCGAAGGGGTCCAAAAAACCGTCGCCGTCGGCATCGTCCGGCTGCCCGTCTTCGTCGAAGTCAATTTGTCCAGCGCCGGCCGGCCATGTCCATTCAATGCGAACATCCGAGCAAGCGCCCGAAATCACGTGACGAGTCGGGGGCAATGAGAACCTTCCCATATTTGATGTTGCACGTTCAGCATGCGGGTAAAACAATCCGTAGCGCTGAATAAATCCGCTGGTGGCGTTCCAGTGCAGCTGCGGGTTGTCGGGTGAACCGTCAGCATCGCCCCCATCAAAGAAGTCGGCAAACTCAGAAAGGCCCCGCCGCATGTCGTCAATCTCCATAGAGCTGCTGTCGACGCGTCCGGTGATCACAGAGGCGAAGGTGGCCGGCGAAAATCCACCAAATCCAGCCGGGTCGAATCCTCTCAAGAAGATGGATGGACTTTGGATCACGCCGCCGGAGTACGGATTGCTGTTGCCGTTGTAGGCCCCCCCGCCCCTGAGATAAAAGTAGGGGTCGGCCGCATTTTGCGTTGGATTGCTGCTGGTAAGCCCGTAGTCATCATCGGCCATAAATACAGCTTGGCGGCACAGCAGCCATTGCTCGGCCGGAAAGGCTGGCAGGGGCACCGAGAAACTTGAGGGAGCGTTGTTGAACCCAGTTTGCGGCAGGCCCATGTTCTGCCGCACCATCGGTCGATTCCCGCCCAGCAGCCCACGATCCATCCAAGGACCAATGGGTCCGAGCTGTCCGCCGCGGTTGGGGGACGCGTCGTACACCGTGGCGAGTCCTTGACCGTCAGGTTGCCTCCGGACCGGACCAAGTTGATAGCCATGGCCGAAGTAAATCCGTGAAATGGGGCCTTCGCCCTGCTTGTTGCCACCCTCCCCGTACAGGTAGTTCTGGGTGCCTTCAAACCCATACTTGAAAAAGACCATGTGATCGGCGCGCAAGATGGCGTCTGGAGGCAGGCTGGGGTCGAGATATCCACCGGCGGGATTCGTGGCAAGACGACAATCGTTGCGAAGACTGACGCAGCGAATGGCCAGGAATCCTTCTTTGCTGATGGCGGCAACGTCCTGACGCAGCTGACGCTCAATGGCATTGAGGTCCGACTGGTTGTCGTTCAATGCCTCACCAATACCAGCAACTTCCGTGGTCGCGGAAAAGATGCGACCCGCGGCAAGCAATACGGCCAAGAGCACAAGTATGGCGACAAGAAGTTCAATGAGGGTGAAGGCGCGCTTCATGGTCAGAGCTCCCGAACCGTGACGTACACCGGTTCAATGCGTCGACCAGAACGGTCGGTGACCGGGACAAACCAAATCCGATCGACCGTGTGGTACCAGTAACGCAATTGCTCGTCAGAAGGATTAAAAGGGCCGATCGACTCGGGTGGCACCGTGGGCAAGGGTGGACGATTGGGATCGGCGGGGTCTCCGAGCCGAGGATAGTTTGGGTCGTCACTCCAAAAGGGCGGCGAGTACGGCGCGGTGCGTCGAACGGCCGGAACGGGTTCGTAGAGCTCGATAACAAGCTCGTTGGCCGTATTCCGACCACGAATGACCCGGTGGACGGTGCCGTGTTCATCCAGAATCCATTGCCCACCAGCCTGCCATTGACGATCTAGATACGCATCGCCTGAGCCGGTGGTGTCGAACGGCGATGGCGTGTCAGAGGCGATTTGAATCACACGTTGCCCCGGGATCCACGGCTGGTCTAGATGCACAGCATGGGGTCTCTGGGGTGATCCGGTGACAGCGTTGCTCCCCCCTGCCGAAAGTATGTCGGTGGGACGATCGACGAGGCGGCCGCCATTGGGCTCGGTGGCTCGGTAGACAAAGATCGCCACCTGTACGGTGCCGTTGCTCCTTTGAAAAGCACAATCCCAGTAGTACTCGGGCGCGACTGAGTCTTGCGGCCAAGATCGATCTTCACGCGACAGGAAACAATGCAGATCAATGTTGATGGCCGGATCCTGAGTGTTGACGTTGTAATCAAAAATACCAGGGGACGTACCAGTAAAGGGAGAAGCCTCCTCGCCTCTTGGGAACACTGCGGGGTTCGCAAGCAAATTGACCGGGACAATCCCGCCCGTGACACCAGTGAAATTTCGGCCGAATCCATCTGTGGCCCCCTCGATCCAAAAGGTATCGAAGGAAGGAAGTCCGATCGGACCGATGAACGGATGCACGGCACCACGACGCAAACTCGAAGGGATCAGGGGAGAAGGATTTCCCGAAGCTTCGCCGTACCACCAAGAGGGACGCGTCCACTCAAAGTCCCCAGTGGGAAGGTATTGAAAGAAATTCAAGACACTTGCCCGGAACTGATCAGATGCAGACGGATCCCGAAGCTGGTCATCGCCTCCAAAATCCGATGGACTCAATCGCGAACGCAAGGTGGCCAAAGCGCTGTCGGCGACCACTGGGCCGTAAGCATCATTTTTTGCATTCTGCTGCTGCTTGATCCCTGCAGGGAGAAGCGAAGCGATGGCGATCACCCCAATGCCCAGAATAAAAATACTCATAAGGACTTCGATGAGCGAAAAGCCACGGCGACGAGGAGGACTGTTGATCATTTCATCACCACTCCGCTAAAACGGTTGAGGTGCAGAATTTTGCCTTCTCGCTGCACATACGACGGGTTCGCCCCCGCCCCAATCAAGACTCCATTTTCAAAATCTTGGCCGGGGAAAAGCTGAGCACGAGCGGCCGTCTGGTCAAAAATGGCCAAGAAAGACGACACCGAAGCGAACGGCTCGTCGTCGAAGCGGGCCTGGCGGTAGAAATCGCCAGTGGTCCCGGGTATGGAATATTCGCCTGATGCATTCGGACCCCGGTTCTGACCATCGGTTCGAACCACACGGTCATCGTTCCAATCAAGCCAAGGTCCAAGAGCAGGCGAATTTGGATTGTCCTCAAGAGACGCCCCCGATCCATCGAACATGATGGCGGGAACCTCGCCTTGATAATCGAGCGGCTGCAATGTGAAGTCTGTGGGTGAAACCCAGCTGTCGTCGCCAAAGTTGTCCCCGAAGCTGAAATAACTTGGCACTGCAACCGACATGCCTGCAGGAAGACGTTCGGTCTTCAAATCCTGAATCGGCACCCAACGGTCAACCGCGTATCGGCTGCTGCTTGAGGTTTGAAAAACCACGGTTTCTCCGGTCCACCGCAAAAGGACAACTTCGATCCCAAACTGGTCTTCAGGAGATCGATCGGCCTCGTTGGTGACACCGTCACCATTCCGGTCCTGAAGCCCGATCACAACCGGACGAAAGGCGGCCATCACCGGTTCGCTGCGACGAATGGCTTCTGATCTTGCACGCTCAAGAAGAGCGGTGGTCGTGTTCACGGCGGTACTGAAGCGTAGAGAACCCCGCAGGGATCGCGTGGAAGCAAGAGCAATGACGCTCAGTAACACAATGATCCCAATGGCGACCAGCAGCTCGATCAATGTAAAGCCGCGGCGATTCACTTGGAATCTCCATTGTCGATGATGTTGTCCAGCGAAAGCGTGAAGCATTCACCTTGGGATTCACGCTTGTCGCCAAACTTTAGATTTGGACCCGCTGACACCAGCACAATTTGGGTGTTGGGGCAAGGCTGTCCGATGTAGGCTCCTTCGACACGTCGAGATACGGTGCCGTCGGGGTCAGGGGTGAGGGCGGCGGCATCTCCAAACATATCAACGACAGGAAAAATCGAGGTATTGATGTTGCCGTCGGCTTGGATGTAGGCCTCGGGACCAGGGTGTACAGCCCTTACAGGAGATCCCCAAGAATCAAGCAGAACCAAACTGTTGAGGCCGGTGTAGGGACTGTTCAAAGGGTCGTACGGGGCGGAGGTGAAGGCAATGAAGGCGGACTGCGCAGAGGACGCAGAAAGAGCCCTAGGATCAGGCTCAGAGCATGCCGGGTTGACGAGGCCTGAAGGCAACCAGCTCGGCGTTTGAGTCCCGGTTCGCAAAATCCCTATGAGAGAGGGATCAATACGACCCAAGATGTCAGCGGATGGCTGGTGACGGAGCAGCACTCGACTGATTTCGGCAGTGGTAAAGGCATGCAACTCGGCTCGGCGCATGTCGAATGGGCGACCTTGGCTGTTGGAGATGTTGTTGCGGGCCGACATGGTGAGACGTCGGCCGGTTGAGGACTCGTACTCTTTGATGGCCAATTGAAACAAAGACATGGCCGTTCTTGTTTTGCGTTCTTCTGCTCGAGAGATAACAGAAGAAACACTTGAGGTCACGAGGGCAACCAAGATCAGAACGATGCCAACCACGACGACCAATTCAATTAATGTAAGACCTCTTTTCATCGACCAAACTCCACAATGTTGTCGCTGTTGAGTGGGTGGGCTCTCAGCCATGGGTTGTACGCCCCATCAGCACCGCTGCTAAACAACGCATAGGAAGCGGTGCGGGCAGCGATCGAGGCAGAGAAATCCCCACGGAGGTCCCGCACGTGAGAGTTGAAGACGTCAGCTGAAATGTTGCCATCAAACTCTGATTCAGAGCCAAATGCTGATGGTCGGAGTCGAATGATGTCGGCCAAAGAGGGACGCATTGGCGGGATGGGAGGCGTCGCCCCGTTGACACCTGCACTCTTCCTTTGATCGACGGAAGAAGGGTCGCCAGGCGCGTAAGGGTTGCAGAAATATTCGATGGGACGATCAAAAGGGTCAAGCAGAACGAGCTTGGCGTCGGGATTCAACCAATCTTGATTGTTCTCGTCGATCACGCGAATTGGATCCTGGCCAATCGCCTCGGCTTGGGCTTCTGAGGAGGGCGCTGCGGGCCAGGTGTTGGCGGGCAGAACCTTTCCCAGTCTGATATCGCCTTCAAGGCCGAGGTATGGCCCGTACACCCGACCTGGATTCCGCAGACGCATCTGAGAAGGATTGGCCGAAGGATCTTCATACAACGCCAATGCCCGATCTTCGAACCGACCGCTGCCAAAAATGGTGCTGCCCCAAGCGCCATCAAGTCCGGGGGAACGAATACCAAGGGAAGGACGCTCACCAGATGAGTTGATGTCAATCTCCGTGGTGCCGTAGCCATCGGCCTCACGACCGCCAACCCCGAGCAGAAACTCTGGAATGGTGGTAATGGAATACCAACGCTGCATATTGATGGCGTACTCGGAGAGCGGAAAGGGGTTGTTTCCGACGATGGGAACCGGAGCCGGAATCACGTCTCGCCAGGCGGGGCCCTGTCGGTCCGAAGAGTTTCCGGCTAAGACCACCGGGTGATAACCATGGTCAGACTTAAAGGCGTCCAACCCGATAGAGACCGCCCGCATAATGGACCGGGTCTTAACCGCTCGGGAACGATCGGTCGCCCCGCGAAGGCTTGCCAAAAGAAGACCGGCGATGACCGCCACAATGGCAATCACGACGAGCAGCTCCAAGACGGTAAATCCGCGGAGACGAGGAGTAAAAGGCCGCTGCATGTCAACCACCTGAGGAGACCGACTCGATCATCTTGACCAAGGGTAGGAAAAGAGCCAGAACGATGGTTCCAATCACGCCTCCAAGGAAGACCACGAGGAGGGGCTCAATCAGACGGGTCAACCCCTGCACGGCAACATCAACTTCCTCATCGTAGTTGTCGGCGACTTTCATGAGCATGACATCGAGGTCACCAGTCTCCTCACCCACCTCGATCATATTGACCACCAACTCATCAACAACTTTTGACTTGCGGAGCGGCTCGGCGAATGACTCACCTTCTCTGATCGAATCATGCACCTTGCCCAGAGCATCCTCGAAGACGCTGTTGCCACTGGTTTCCTTGGTGATGGTGATGGCCTCGAGAATTGGGACACCAGCCGCAATGAGTGTCCCCAACGTTCGGGTGAATCGAGCGACAGCCGTCTTTCGTAAAAGCCCCCCCACCGGTGGAGAGATCAAGAGGATCCGGTCGGTAATCTTTCGGCCAATTTCGATCTTGCGGATAATTTTCCAGAGAACAAAAATGATGAACGGACTGACAACAATCCAAGCAGCGCCCGGGATCTGTTGGTCAGGTGTGGCTGACCCGGCAACCCATGCAGAAGCTTCAGTCAGAAAGATGGTCAAGCCCGGCAATTCCACTTCAAAGTCATTGAAGATCTCAATAAATTTAGGAATCACGAAATACATGATGCCGGTCACAATGAGAACGGCAATGATGATCACCACCACGGGATAGATCATGGCGCCAATGACACGTCGCTTCAAAGCTTGGGCCTTTTCCATGAAAACGGCCAGACGTTGAAGAATGACATCGAGAACGCCGCCGACTTCACCAGCGGCGATCATCTTGGAGTACAGGCGGTCAAATGTGCCGGGGTGACGTGCCATTGAGTCGGCAAGAGTCGAACCGGCGGCCACGTCATCGGCAACAGAAGCAAGGACATACTTCATCATGCCTCCGCGTTGCTGAGACTCAAGAATCTGAACCGAACGAAGCAGTGGAAGGCCCGCATCTTGCAACGTGGAGAGTTGACGGGTGAAGAGTGTCAGCTTTTTCTGAGAGACCCCGCCGAGGGCGAGCGGCTTTTTCCGTTTGGTTTCGGATGCTCCGGCGTCGGGAACACCTTTTTTTCCACGCTTACGGGACTTGTCAGGAACAACAGATTGGGGAAAAAGCCCCTGCGCACGAAGCATGGCGCCAGCATCGTCAAGGTTCTCGGCATCGAGTGTTCCTTTGGTTGCTTTTCCATCGGCGGTTACGGCTTGGTATTTGAACGTAGGCACGGTGCCTCCTGGTTCCGGCCGGAGCATCTGCTCCAGCAATGTTTATTCGTCGGTGATTGTCTCGCGGACAACTTCATCAATGGTGGTCTGGCCTTCGTAGATTGCCAAGAGTCCAGACTCACGAAGGGTTCTCATGCCGCGGCGTCGTGCGGCATCTCGAATGACCGTCGTTGAGACTTGCTGCATAACCAATTCGCGAATCTTGTCGTCCATAACCAGAATCTCGAACAATGCCATACGACCCTTGAACCCGGTGTTGTTGCACTTGTCACAACCGGTTCCTCGGAAAAACGTTTGCCCTTCGACATCACTGGATCTCAGGTCGAGCTCCATCAACTCTTCTTCAGACGGTTCGTAGGCTTGCTTGCATCCAACACAAATGCGGCGAACCAATCGCTGTGCGACGATCGCTTCAATGGTCGCGGTCAGCAGGAAAGGCTCCATGCCCAAGTCGGTCAGACGGAGAACGGTGCTTGGGGCGTCATTGGTGTGAACGGTGGTGAATACCAAGTGACCGGTCAACGAAGCTTGAACGGCAATCTGAGCGGTCTCCAAGTCTCGGATTTCACCAACAAGGATGATGTCAGGGTCTTGTCGAAGGAAGGAACGCAGCAACTTGGCAAAAGTCAGTTCCTGATCGGGATTAATTTGGCATTGGATCAGTCCATCAATGTCATATTCAACTGGGTCTTCCGCAGTCAGGATTTTGGTTTCTGGATCATTGAGCTCGTTGAGGCAAGAGTACAGAGTGGTGGTTTTTCCAGAACCGGTGGGTCCGGTGACAACCACAATGCCATTGGGACGCTTGATCAAATCCCGAACCGTTTCAAGATCATCCGGGCGCAGTCCAACGTTATCAAGACTCAACTGAACGTTACCGCGGTCAAGGACACGCATCACGACTGATTCGCCGAACATTGTCGGAAGAACCGCAACCCGAAGGTCGACGGGGCTTCCACCAAGTGTCAATTCAATACGGCCATCCTGTGGAAGACGCCGCTCGGCAATGTCCAAATTCGACATCACCTTGACACGGGAAACAATGGGCATGGCCAAGTGCGGCGGCGGAGGACTCATTTCGTACAACACACCGTCGATCCGGTATCTCATTTTGAACTCGTCTTCGAAAGGCTCCAAATGAATGTCAGAGGCTTTGTCACGTATTGCTTGCATCAGGACCATATTGATCAGGCGAACAACCGCACTGCTTCCGGCCGCTTGCACGAGATCCTCAAGATCCACGGAGTCACCACGACCTTCAAGAGCAGAGAGCTCTTCGCTGCCAAAGTCGATGTTTGAGGTGCCAGAGGTCTGATTGGCGTAGTGCTTGGTGATAACTTGGTCGATGGCCTCAGCGTCGGCGATCACCGCCACGGCATCAAAATTCAAAAGGAGACGAAGGTTGTCAATGGCCTGAAAATTGTCAGGTGATTTCAAAGCCACAACCAGGCGGTTGGTGCTTGGGTCAAAGGACACCGGAGCGATCTGATAGGAAGTTGCGGTTTCCGCGGGAAGGGCATCGATGGCTTCAGCAGGGACGGTATCGGGATCAAGATCAACCAATTGCATACCGGCTTGACCAGCCAGGGCGTAAGAAATGTGGTGCTCGGTAACAAATCCGAGTTCGCGGAGAACTTCTCCAACCTTGACTTTTTGACCAGACTCAGCCCGCTCCTTCTGCACCGCCAAGGCTTTGGAAACCTGCTCACGCTTGACCAGTTGCATCTTGACGAAGATTCGTCCGATACGTCGACCCTTCATCTCACTGGGAGGAATTGCCTTGAATGAGGTTTCGGATTCGGGCATAGGTCACACAATACAAGAAGAGTGGCTTTGCTTCGGGAAACAGGCAACAACGCTGCACCATGGCGGGTGGCAGTGGGCTTTTGCGGCCTTATCTGGGCACATGCGAGCGGGACTCTGCTGGCCATTACGGGACAGACGAGGGACTCAGTCCTCCAAATCGTCGTCGTCCCATTCGATGCGCCCAACCGCCCCACCCTCGCTGTGGATTTTGGCCGAGAGTGCGCCGGGATCCTTGCTCTTGTCAATCATTTCCTCGGCACTGATCATGCTGCGTTGATAAAAGGTCCACAAGTGATCGTCCAAAAGCTGCATGCCAAACTTCTTGCCAGTTTGGATGGCAGAATCAATGCGGAAGGTCTTGTTCTCCCGAATGAGGTTGGCGATGGCCGGAGTGACCACTAAGAATTCATAGGCCGCCACTCGCCCGGGCTTGTCCGAGCGGCGAAGCAAAGCCTGTGACAACACGGCGATAAGCGAGACCGAAAGCTGGACCCGAACCTGGGCCTGCTGGTTGGTTGGAAAAGCGTCAATCACCCGGCTGATCGTGCCGGCAGCGCCAGTAGTGTGCAGCGTTGCAAACACCAAGTGACCGGTTTCAGCTGCCCGAATGGCAGCCTCGATCGTCTCGAGATCTCGCATTTCCCCGACCAAAATGCAATCGGGGTCAGAACGAAGCACACGCCGAAGCGCTTCCGAAAAGCTGGGAACATCGGCGCCAACTTCACGCTGGTTTACAACCGACTTTTTGTGGTAGTGGTAGTACTCAATGGGATCTTCCGCCGTCACGATGTGCCGCTCATAGTTCATGTTGATGAAATCGAGCATGGTGGCCAACGTGGTGGTTTTTCCCGATCCGGTGGGGCCAGTCACAATAAAAAGACCTCGAGGTCGCCGAATCAGGTCTCGGCAAATATCGGGAAGACCGATTTCTTCGAAGGTCAACAAACGATTCGGAATCAATCGCAGAACCATCGTCAAGTCTCCACGCTGACGGAACACCGACACACGAAAACGTGCTTTGTCGCCGTACGCAAAGCCAAAGTCGGTACCACCTTCTTCTTGGATCTCTTGCTGATTGCGTTCTGGAGTGATCTGCTTCATCAACGCCACGGTGTCATCGCCGTCGAGAACCTTGGTGTCCAGATTCTTGAGGCCGCCGTGAAGGCGAAGGGTTGGCTTTCGCCCCACGGAGAGGTGAAGGTCGGAAGCATCAAGTTTGATCACGGTGTCAAGCAGACGGTCGATCTGTATGGTGGACATAGTTGGCTTTCAGTGATGAGACAAGGGATGAAGCGTGTATTTAGATGTCGACGTTCCCAGAAGTCAGGAACTCAGCCTGAGCAAATCGGGCAACTTCGGCGGGTGTGGTTGAACCAGCAAGAGTCTTGAGACGACCATCGTCGACGAGAGTTCTCATCCCGGTTCGAATGGCAACGGCACGAATTTCTTCAGCGGGAGCACGCTGGAAGGCGAGATCGCGTACTTCACTGTTCATTTTCATGAACTCAAAAATGGCACGGCGACCCTTGAAGCCAATGTTCTCACATTTGGGACATCCAACCGGAGCCATAATTTTCTCAACCTCGGGCGAATCTGGATCAATGCCAATCAGCTGGAGTTCCTTGGGGTCAAGGTCTTGCGCAGGAGCCTTGCAATGCTTGCACAAAACTCGAACCAAACGCTGCGCCATAATGGCTTGGATTGAACTGGCGACCAAGAAAGGCTTCACCCCCATGTCGATCAATCGGGTAACTGCACTTGGCGCATCATTGGTATGCAAAGTGGAGAAGACCAAGTGGCCCGTCAGTGCCGCCTGAATTGCGATTTCAGCAACTTCTCGGTCCCGAATTTCACCGACAAGGATGACATTTGGGGCCTGACGAAGCATCGAACGCAAGATTGAGGCAAATGTAAAGCCGATGCTCTCTCTGACTTGGCATTGGTTGATCCCCTTGAAGTTGTATTCCACCGGGTCTTCAGCGGTAATGATCTTCTTGTCGGGTCGATTCAGCTCATCAAGGGCGGTATACAGAGTGGTGGTTTTTCCTGATCCAGTAGGACCAGTCACCAAAAAGATGCCATTGGGCCGCCGGATCACCCGGTTAAATATGTCGAGGTGATCTGGCTCAAAGCCGAGGTTGGCAAGACCGATCTGGACTGAGTCCGGCCGCAAAATTCGAAGAACAATCGACTCACCGTGATAAGCGGGACAGGAGGAAACCCGGAAGTCAATTTGGGACTCGTCAACTTTGAGTTTGATACGACCATCTTGGGGAATGCGTTTCTCGGCGATGTTGATGCCAGCCATCAACTTGAGCCGAGCAAGAACCGCCGCCTGCATCCGCTTAGGAAGGTTGTCTCGTACCGTACAGACACCGTCAATGCGGTATCGCAGTACAACACGATCGGGCATGGGCTCGATATGAATGTCAGAAGCCCGGTTGCGAACCGCTTCTTCGATAATCCGGTTCACCAACGTGACCATGCGAGAGTCTTCTCCCGCATCTACATCAATGGATTTGTCCACCGACCGATCGACAGAAGAATCTACGGAGGCATCAATGGAATCCGTGACGAAACTCTGTCCATCAAAGTTGCGTCCCCCGCCTTCACTGCCGTCGAGTGCTGCTTCAATGGCGGAGGGCGAAGCCACTTCAATCACGAGCTCTCGGTTGAGCCGGAAGCGAAGCATGTCAAGAGCGTCAAGAGCCATGGGGTCACCAATAGCAAGGTGCAGACGACCGCCATCTTCGCCCAAAGGGACAATTTTGAACCTCTTCCGCAAGTCGTCAGGCACAAGACTCAAATCAACTCTTTGGGCGGCAGACTTATCGTTCAAGTCAACAAATGGGAGTCCCGCTTGTTCGGCCAAGGCTTTGGCGATCGAGTTGTCGTCACAGGAGCCTGACTCAATCAAGGCCTCTCCAAGACGTTTTCGGCTGGCCGAAGCGGCTTTCAAACCGTCCTCCAAAGCAGCCGGCGAAAGGGCGCCATGCTGGACAAGAATTTCACCAAGTTTGAGGCGCTTGCGTGCCATAAGTCTCCTTGATCGACTCAGGATCGGTTCAGAATGATGAGTATGATCAATGGACCTCATTCCGTCCATCTCAAGTGACAATTCCGCCCCGAAAAATGGATCATGCCCTCACCAACGTCTCACGAGCCCCGAATTTTGATCACAGCAGGCCCAACTCTGGAGCATTTGGACCCAGTGCGAAGCATCTTGAACCGTTCCAGCGGCAAAATGGGGCTGGCCCTGGCCACATCGTGCCACGACCGAGGGCTTCCGGCTCTGGTATTGCTCGGACCCGTTGAAGCGAAAGTAAATGAAGAATTTCACAAATGTTGCCAGGTTGTTTCATACCAAACCAGCGCAGAGCTCGATGGATTGTTGGCCCGATTCTGGCCCGAGCATGATCTTCTTTTGATGGCAGCCGCCGTCTCTGATCTCCGGCCAGCTCAAATTTCAAAAAATAAATTGCCACGATCGGCCGTTTCGATTGATCTTGAACCTGTTCCTGATCTGCTCGCATCGCTGGCAAGAGAATGGCCGACCCACGGCATCCGAATCGGATTTGCCTTGGAAGACAGCATTCACTTGGTGGCCCGAGCCAAGGAAAAACTCAAAGCAAAATCATGCCATGCCATTGCTGCCAACCCCTTGTCCACAATCGGTTCAAACACAGTGTCGGGAACATGGGTCACCACAGAAGGAGCCGAGCCATTCGGAACTCTGACAAAGTCTGAATACGCGGCCGCTGTACTGGAGCGATCGCTTCATTTGTGGTCCGTCCATTCAGGCTGAACAACTCCCAAAACCTGCCGTGCAACCTTATGCCCTGCCGTGCCCTCGACCACAATGGTGACAGGTTCGCCCGTAACCTTGGCGAGGTGCCTGGCCATCACGGCGAGTCTCCGCTGCTTGTCAGGTCCAACGGAAGCCAAAGCCATTTTGCAGGTCTCCCGCGAGCGAACCTCAACCAAGAAGAGGCGGCCGGAGAAGTGACGCTCGATACGATCCGCTTCATATCTTCCCACCCTCACACGACAGCCCACCGTCCGTCTCAGTCGAAACAGACTCCAAGCCCAAGCCAAAAGTTCCGCACGAAGGCCACGATGAAATGACGTGGCCTTTCGAGCAAGGATGGATTGAAGAATTGCACGGCTTATGGAGTGATCTCGGCGTTACGCTCAGAAGAATGGCGGTTGTAAACAATCTCCAAGAGCCTGCGCAGCATCTCGTTCGGGGATGGAGACAAGTCGCCGTTGTTGATCAGTGCCCGGCGGCTTGCCGTCAATGCACGTCGCTGTTGCTCTCGCTGCAGAGCAGATCGAAGCCGTTCCTGAACTTCAGGATCCCACAAATCAGCTGGATCGGCACGATCAAAAGTTCGGAGTACCACTATCCACGGCTGGCCATTGACGGAAACCACGGGGGTTACAGGCTGATCAACACAAAGCGCTCGTACCGCAGATTGGAGATCTGGAACGCCAAAAGTGACATCGGAAATCCCGCCATCTTCAAAGTTGTAGCTCAACCACAGATCGCCGCTCCGGGGGCTGGCGTATTGAGCCCCAAGGGATTTGAGAATTTCTGGATCATCACCGGGAGTCCACGACAGAAGCGCTTCACGAAGCGGTGCCGAGCTGTCTTGTGACTTCAATTCGAATCGGGCCAGGGTAAAGCTTCCCTGATCAAAATTTTCAGACTGCCTGGCATAGAGCCGCTCGATATCTTTCCATGTCACATCGCCTGCAGCCGCGGCTTGCGTCAACTGATACTTGCGGACTTCTTCTTGCACAAGAATGTCCTTGGCAAGCTGCGCTGGAGTAACGCCATTTTCTTCAAGAACTTTTCTCCTGAAATCAGCATCTGACATGCCGGAATTTCTTGACAACAGTTCGGCCACCATCTGAACTTGGTCGTTGAACTGGGCGTTCTGATCAGGATCTCTTTGCAATGCTGCTTCTTCAATGAGAAGTCGATTTAAAATTTCGCCTTCCAACCGTTGCTGCACACGTTGACGAGCCTCAGAGCGAAACTCGCCCATATCAGCTTGGGCTGCTACTGCATAAAGCTCGTCGCGCATCGGATCCAAGATGTCATGGGCATACAACGGGCGGCCAGCGACATGCCCAACCAAACAGTCCACGGGTTGTCCTTCGTCTTCAGCGGTGGCAAATGCCCCTCCAACTTCGGAAGACTCGGACGTGAGTCTAAGCCGATAGTCATCGAGTACCAAAGATTGCTGCTCGCTTTGACATGCAGTGGCGAAGAAGCTCAAAACAAACAACAGCAATTGAACGATCCTCGCGGGAATCGGCCAGAGTGAGATTCTGGGCGTCGGGAAATTAGCTCTAGACTTATACTTCACGACGGAAAGGGTACCTCACCGCCATGAATGAAACTGATCCGTCGATTCATTTCTCTGCCGATGAAGATTGGAAATCCGAGGCCGAGGCTGAACGGGCCCGGCTTGCTGAGGCAGATGCCAAAGCCACTGCCGGATCAGATCAGCCGGCAGTTCCTGAAGCCACATTCGACTACTTTGTCATTGCCCTTGCCTCGCAGGCCATGATGGCGATGGCCATGAGACCGGATCCCTCAGGGCAAGTCTTCATTGATTTGAACGCGGTCGATCTCAAAATGGCCGAGCATCACATTGACCTTTTGGCGGTACTCGAAGAAAAATGCAAAGGCAACCTGACTGATGAAGAATCCTCCATGCTCGCCGAAACGCTGCATGGTCTCCGTTCACAGTTTGTCCAAGTCAAAGTTCAGGTTCAGGAGCATTTGGCCAAGCACGGTGGAGGGCTGACTGCAGAGGCCCAGCCCGACCCTGAAGCACCTCCGGGAGATAACACTGCCTCCGGGGGATCAGGACTCATCATTCCTTGACCATCCCCTCAGGCGTGGTACCGTTTTCTGAAAAGGAAGCAAAGAGCATACATGTCCATCATTGATCGCCATTACCACCTGCTCCGCCGCTTGCACAGCCTTTCCGGGGTCTTCCCGGTCGGCCTCTTCCTGCTCCCCCATTTGACCACCAATTCATCCATTGTCTGGGGAAGGTTTCTTGGAAAGTCTGAGTATGGAGACGCCGGGGTAGAGACCTTTCAACACGAAGTAGATTTTATCCATTCTCTCCCTGCGCTCGAGATCATTGAGTGGACCGTTCTCTTTGGCCCAATTGCATTTCATGCTGCATTGGGAATCATCTTCGCTCGATCTGGAAAGGCCAATGTCAATCGATACGGCTGGAATGGATCGTGGCGTTACGCCATGCAGCGTATGACCGGATATCTCGCGGTCGCGTTCATTTTCCTCCACATCACCTCGCTTCGATTTGGCTGGACATACTTGGGCTTAATGCCAGAATTCGACACCCATCATGCCGCCAGTTCACTTGCGATCCATTTCCAACAGGGCGAAGTGGGCCTTCTCCTTGCGGTGTTCTACTTGGTATGCGTGCTGGCCATCGTCTTTCACTTCGCCAACGGGCTGTGGTCCGCAGCGATCACGTGGGGGCTCACGGTCAGCCGTGCTTCCCAGAACCGCTGGGGCTACGCCTGTGTCGCACTCGGCATGGGGCTGTCGACCATGGCCGTTGCAGCCATTGCTGGCTACAGCACGCTCGATATTGACGCTGCCCAGAAGGTTGAGGACAAAATGAACCAACTTTCAGATTCCATTTCAATTGTTCCTGCAGACTCCCCATTCAGAGGAGCCCCATCATGAGTGGTCCCCGAGTCATTGTGGTTGGTGGCGGTCTGGCTGGACTGGCCGCCGCCGCTCGAATTGTTGAATCAGGCCTGCAGGTCGACCTGTTTTCACTCGTGCCTGTGAAGAGATCACACAGCGTCTGCGCCCAAGGGGGAATCAATGCCTGCAACAACGTTGCTCGACAACAGGGCTACTCTGAAGACCAGCACTGCGACGAAACCCTTTATGGGGGCGACTTCTTGGCCCATCAAGCACCAGTTCGCACCATGACGCACTGGGCGCCAAAAATCATTGACCTTTTGGATCGTATGGGCGTCCCGTTCAACCGCACCGCAGAAGGCCGCCGCGACCTTCGACTTTTTGGGGGATCACTTTTCAAAAGAACGCACTTCAGTGGGGCATCAACGGGTCAACAGCTCTTGTACGCCCTTGATGAACAGGTCCGTCGCCATGAATCTGAAGGAAACGTCAGCAAATATGAATACTGGGAATTCCTGCGTCCAGTCGTGGACGACACCGGAAGATGCCGTGGCATCGTCGCCCAAGACTTGAGAACCATGACGATTCGGTCGTTTGCTGCCGACGCCGTAGTGATGGCGACTGGTGGCCCAGGCCTTGTGTTTGGCAAAAGTACGAACTCAGTCATGTGCACCGGCGCTGCGGCTGCGCGATGCTTCACCTCAGGGGCACCCTATGCCAACGGCGAGTTTATCCAAGTCCACCCAACCGCCATTCCTGGCGCCGACAAACTCCGCCTGATGAGCGAGTCCGCCCGCGGCGAGGGTGGACGTGTTTGGGTGCCTAGGAATGCAGGCGACGCACGAGACCCACGCGACATTGCTCCAGAGGAACGCTGGTACTTTCTCGAAGAGAAATATCCGGCTTACGGGAATTTGGTGCCCCGTGACATTGCCTCCCGAGAAATTTTCAGCGTTTGTGTCGACGAAGGCATGGGAGTTCGCGGAGAAAACCAGGTCTACTTGGATCTCACCCACAAACCCCGCGAGTACCTTGAAACCAAGCTGGGTGCTATTTTGGAAATCTACCGAAAGTTTGTCGGCGAAGACCCCTGCGATCTCCCCATGCGGATTTTTCCAGGCGTGCACTACTCCATGGGTGGGCTGTGGACCGAGTACACCGCAACCTCTGACGGGCAACTTATGGAATATGGGGCTCCCAATTCCATGATGACTGGCATTCCTGGGCTCTTTGCTTTCGGCGAGGTGAATTACCAGTACCACGGCGCGACACGCCTAGGCGCAAACGCCCTCCTTTCGTGCATTTTTGATGGCCTCTTCTGTGGCCATGGTGTTGCCAACCACGCGCGGGAACACGCAGGCATCGCATCAGACGACAGTCTCTTTGCTTCGGCGGTTGAAGCTGAGACCAGTTTGCAATCGGATCTGACCAGTTCAAGAGGCAACGAAAACCCATACGCCATTGCCAAGGCTATGGGTGACGAAATGACCGCCGCAGCAACCGTCGTGAAAACCGAAGCGAAAATGATCGAAGCCTTGGAATCAATTCGAAGCCTTCAAGAAAGAGCAGCCAATATTGGCCTCTCAGACACCGGGCTCTGGACCAATCAAAATCTTTCTTTTGCTCGGGCAGTACCTGACATGTTGTCGCTGGCCGAAGTCATGCTCATGGGTGGGATCGAACGCAAAGAGTCGCGTGGTTCCCATTACCGTACGGATTACCCGGAGCGCGTCGATGAACCCTTCCTCGCCACCACCGTGGCCAAGTGGAATGAAGGACAGCCGTCGATTGAATTTGAGCCAGTTCAACTTGGCATTGTCGAACCTCGGGCTCGAACATACGGCAAGAAGCAGACCGCGTAACCACACTCGGCGGAGACTCATTTCTATACCGACCAGATCCAGTCCACCACCAGGTCCAGAGCCACGAGCAGTGCCACGATGCCACTGGACAAGATTTTGGCAAACACGCCTGCCAACCGCCCCCCTGCTGCCCAGACGGCAGGGCGTAGAGCCTCCTTGTTGCTTCGGGCGGCGAACCATGTTTCACCAACAAATGCCCCGACAAATGCGCCAAGCATGGCCACCAAGATGGCTCCAACAACCGGCGGGGGAACAAACATTCCCACTCCACCTGCCACCAATGAGCCGATGGCGGCACCCCACATCCCAGGCTTTCCACCGCCCCCCTTCTTGGTGGCAGCGATGCCCAAGAAATGCTCAGCAACTTCCCCGGCCACGGCGACAGTGATGCCGGCAGCAAGCCACCACAGAGAGACCGCAGCACCTCCAGCAACATATGTTCCCGCACACCAAAGCAGAAGCAGCCAGCTGCCGGGGAGCCCCAAAGCGGCGAGCGGAACCACAAGCAGCAACAACAAGAAGGTGACCAGCAGCCAAATTGCGTTTCCCAGGCTCGTCCCCGAAGGCAGAACATCAACCAGCCAATCCATCAGATAAGTTCTCCAATGATCTGATCGGCCAGCAGGAACCCTTGGTCGGTCAGCGACAGTCGTTCGCGTCCCATGTGCATAAGCCCACGGTCAACCATCTTGCGTATTGCATCTCCTCGAGGCGTCCCAGGTCCAGCCTGAAGGTTCGCAAGTTCATCTACGCCGATCCCCTCCTGCAGTCGCAAACCAAGCAAAAACCTTTCGACACAATGAAGTTGGGGCGTGCGGACTTCGACGCTCTCAAGCGGGGACCACCCAGAAGATGACAAATATCCTGCGAGTCGGTACTGGTTCTTCCATCTGGCTCCAGAAAACTGGCCCGACGCACTCGGCCCCAACGCCCACCATGCGCCATTCATCCAATATTTCAAGTTGTGGCGGCACTGTTCGCCAGGGAGAGCGAAATTGGACACTTCATACCGGTGAAGACCCGCTGCTTGCAACTCGGACACCACCATTTCGTACGCGTCAGCTTCAAATTCTTGCTCGCAGGGCTGAACCAGACCAAGGTCACGCCGTTTGGTCAACGCGGTGTTCGGCTCATA
>Ga0160422_10000476_pt1 | contig 24132 bp, 17 predicted proteins | sample Fk160mmetaG_FD_108192 | JGI IMG/M metagenome (GOLD analysis project Ga0160422, IMG submission 108192) | Marine microbial communities from the Central Pacific Ocean - Fk160115 60m metaG | ecosystem: Environmental > Aquatic > Marine > Oceanic > Photic zone | place: The Central Pacific Ocean...
AAGTTCTCGTCCGGCGCCAAGCCGTACTGCTCGCGCACTTGACCAAAGATCTCTGCCTGCTTCACCGTGTCGATGCCAAGGTCGGCTTCGAGTTCGTAGTCTGTTTCGAGTTCGTCCAGACCGTAGCCGGTCTTCTCCGAGATCACGGTCAGCAAGTCGTCGAGGACCCGACCTCCATTGACGGAAACACTCGCGGTGTTTGTTGCGGGGGAGGCGACCGGTTCCGCAGCCGCACCGACCGGCGTCGCTACCGGCTTCGTCTCACCCTCGATGACTCGCAGGTGCCGCTGATGCTCCGTCAATGTGGGCCGATTCAGCGAACTGATTTGTTCCAGCCACATCCGGTACTTTTGTTCATCACCAATGCGATGATCCCCTTGGGCAAGACCCTCCCAAGCGAGCAGGGCCAACTGGGACCCAAAGCCGGCGGCGAGCCGGATGCCGAAGCGGAGCGGAAGAGATTCACCCCGAGAGAGGCGCAGATTACCCAAATCCGGGTCGGGTTCCTTGAGATGAGGAATCGGAGGAACCCGGCCGTACTGCAGCGATTTCAAGACCACCGTATCCTCAATTCCAGCGCCCATCGGATGCCCAGTGAAGCCTTTGGTATTGGTGACCACAACCTTCGATGCCGAGGCCCCGAACGCACGGCGCAAGCTCTCGATCTCAGCAGCGGCCGAACCGCCCTTGGCTGGGGTGTAGGTTTCGTGGCTCATGAACATCGCTGAACCTGCAAACTCTTCGCGACTCACACCGGCCTGACTGACCGCATCGGCGATCAGGGCATCCATCTCGGTGGCGATGTGCTCTGGATTTAGGCGCGTGCCGTGAAAAGCAGAGTTTGCGAATCGAGAAGCCAGCAAACGGCCAAGTGGAACCACTCCACGGGCGGCGGTTGACCCTTCCGACTCAACCACCAGTCCGGCTGCTCCCATGCCGAGAATCATGCCGTGGCGGCGCGCGTCGAAGGGAAGGGCGGCTTCCTCTACAACATCTTTTGTTGTCGCTGCGCCCGTTGCCAAGAACCCGGTACCAATCCATTCAATCATGGCGTCGGAGGTCACATCGTCTGCACCCAACACCACGACCCGTTCACAGCGACCCAGCTGAATCCAGTCTGACGCCATCGCGATCGCTTGGGTCGTGCTCGCACACGCAGCATTGGTGGTTGCGTTGGGCCCGCGTGCGCCAATGTATTGCGCAAATTGGGAGTGCCCCATCGCCAGCACCTGAAACAGAAAACGACGATCAAAGTTGCCTTCTTCATCGCGTCCATCGTTCCGAATATGATCCGCGAACTTGTTGTACCCGGGGAATGCGGACGCAAAAATCACACCCGTTGTGTCCTGCAATGACTCAGGCAGCTTCCAACCCGTCGAAACTTTTTTTCCGCTGCGCGTGGTGTGAAAGGTTTGAACCAAGGGGATCTGAGCATCCTTGAGCGCTTCTATTCCCGCCGCAAAAGCCAACTGAGTGGTGATATCAAGGGCTCTGATCCACTGCGCATCCACTCCATACTGCGACTCGAGGTCAAACTCAGACTTGACCCCTGCAAGTCGGATCACCTCATCCCGCTGCTCTACTGATTGGAATGTTCCCTGACCGGTCTGTGGGTCTTTGTGAAGGCGGACCACATTTTTGGCCAAGAAATCATCTTGAATCGAATCGCCGAGTACAGAGATCCGAACCTCACCGTCGAGAATTCGCTCGACGTTGTCAGCCGCAAACACCTCGGTCCCGCCGGGCAGCCCAACAGAAGCCCCCGAACACACCACCGTGACTGTCCCACTAGGAAGCGCCGCCTGCGGGACCGGGGCAGGCCGTGGCGACGCTTCAGTCGTCGACTCAGCCGGGACATCTCGTACCGGTCGAGCGTCCAGCATGGTCTGAACCAGTCCTTGAACGGCAGGCAATATCGAGGCTGCGAATTGGTGCGCATCACCGTCGCTGAGACCCGCTCTTGCGGCCCCCTCTGCAAGGGAGGCCAGCGCATCATGCGGGAGACTCGCGGAACCGGATGCACGAGCCAGCGACGCCGATGGATTCCGTTTTCCACGCGTGTCGACCAAGACTTGCTCGATGGCGGACGGCTGTGTTGAGCCCAGACGCCGGGCAGCATAATTTGCGAGGTCTCGAAGCGTGCGGTGTTGGCTGATGCGAAACTCGGGATCGTGATCCAACCGGAAGCGATCACGAACGTGGGCGACAACCTCGGCTTGCTTCACCGTATCGATGCCCAGGTCAGCCTCAAGTTCATCGTCAAGGTTGAGTTCCTCGGGAACGTAGCCCGTCGCGTTGGCCACCACGTCGAGAACCGCCCTCAGCATGAAGGGCGTCGCGTGAGATACCGGCGATTGCTCCACGGTCACGGGAGCCGATGTCCATTTTCGCATCGCCTCTGACGTCGCCAGTCGAGGCAAAGCCTCTGCAAAGATGTCGGGCACTTCTGCACTGGGCGTAGCCTGAACATCAAAACCGAGCGTGGTCAGCGAGGCGAGCGCGTCTTGAAAACTTGCGAGGCCACCCCGCTTGGGATGGTTGGTGTAAATCGCTCGATGGGGACGCCGTTTCAGAATCGAAGCCACAAATCCCGTCAACGCACGCTTGGGTCCGCATTCGACGAATATCCGTGCTCCGTCAGCATACATTCGCTCAACCTGCGCGATCCATTCCACCGGTGCAGCGACCTGTTGCGCAAGAATCTCAATGATTTCTTCGCGCGCCGAGGGCCCATCCGGGTAGTACCGGCTGGTGACATTTGTGGTGATGGGACGACGGGGCGGCCGAATGTCCAACCGCTCAAGGACCTTCTTGAGCGGTTTGGAGGCAGGCGCGACAATGCTCGAGTGGAAGGCATGACTGACCGGAAGCGGGTACACCGTTATCCCCCGAGACATGAAGGCTTCGATCGCCGCCTCGACCGGCTCTGATGCACCGGCGATCACCGTTTGGGTCGAACAGTTTTTGTTCGCGGGGACCACATACCCGGGAATTTCCGCGAGTACTTCTTGAACCTTGTCGACGCTCGCGGCAATCCCGGCCATTCGTCCCTTGTCGTCTATTTGCACTCCGGCCATCTCCCGACCACGAGCACTCACAGCCACGAGGGCATCACGGAAGGTAAGAATACCGGCGGCCACGGCAGCGGCATACTCGCCCAACGAGTGTCCAGCGACCATGTCCGGCAGGATGCCGTGAGCCGCAAGCAATCGCATGATGGCGATGTCGACCGTCAAGGTCGCAGGCTGCGAGATCTCGGTGTCGCGCAGTCGCTCGAACTGCTCCTCTTCTGGAATGTTTGGGTTTCGCTGGATGAAGTCCCGGAGCGGCCGACCGAGCTCCGGGGTCATCACTTCATCCGCCTCGTCGAAGGTCGCCGCAACGACTGGGTACACCTCGGCTAAGTCGAGGCCCATGTCGATGTATTGCGAACCTTGGCCCGTAAACAGGAACGCCACCTTTCCATCGCTGGGCGCCTCCTCCACATAGATGCCCCGACCGCGAAGCATCTCAGTAGACCCATTCTTTCTCAACACTTTCAACGCACGGGCTATCTGCTCGTCCCGCACGGATTCGTCCGAGGCCGACGCCGCAAATCGAACCGGAGCTGACGGGTCAAACGGTGAACCGGAGGGAGCCTCGAGGGCCTCGATTAATCCAGCTCGATCCATGGCACTCACCCCCCAAACTGAAGAGGGAAGAGCTTGATCTTGGAGCTTTGGCCGCGACGGTGTCGCGCGGGTTTCGGACGTCACTGCACCGGGACCTCGGTCCTCCTCCAGCACCACATGGAAGTTTGTTCCACCGAAACCGAAAGCGCTGATCCCCACTCGACGAGTCGGGCCGTCAGGCCACGACTCAGCAGTCGTTTGTACGGCCAATGGAACCTTATCAAAAGGTACATCTGAACGGGCATTTTTAAAGTTTATGGACGGAGGGAAAATCCGATTGTGGAGCGCGAGCGCAGCCTTGATGCAACTGGCAGCACCGGCTGCAGATTTGAGGTGCCCAATGTTGGACTTCACCGATCCGATTCGTATCGGACCTCGATCACCACGCCGCCCCTCTCCGATCACCGCGGATATGCTCTCGACTTCGACTTTGTCACCCACAACCGTCGACGTTCCATGGCACTCGATCAGATCCACGTCGGCCGGATCCACACCGGCGGATTCGTAGGCTCGCTTCAGGGCCAACTGTTGCCCTCGGGGATTTGGAGCGGTGATTCCTTTGCCCTTTCCGTCACTCGATGCGCCAATTCCCTTGATCACCGCATACACACGGTCGCCATCGCGATGGGCATCCTTGAGACGTTTGAGGACCATGATTCCTGCGCCTTCGCCCATCACAAAGCCATTGGCTTCTTGGTCAAAGGGAGCCGAATGGTTGGGTGAAAGGGCCCCTATCTTGCAGAACTTGGTGTACGTGGGCACACCCATCGACCGATCCGCGCCGCCGGTTACGCACATGTCGACATCGCCGCTCTGCAGTGCTTTTACGGCTGCCTGAATTGCAGCCATGGAACTGGCGCAGGCCGCGTCCACGGTAAAGTTGGGCCCGCAAAGATCAAACGCGTTTGCGACACGCCCGGCGATGACATTGGATAGCTCACCGGGCATCGAGTCCTCGTTGATCACGGGCAGGTCACCCTTCACTCCTGCTTCAAATCCGTCGAGAATCGCTTGCTGAGTCGACGCTTCGAGACCGGCAAATTCGGGCAGGTCTTGAAGGGCCTTTTTGAAGGCTGGAACGCGCGTTCGAACGACATAATCATCCGTCACCTCGCCCCCCATCGAGTTGCCAAGAATGACGCCCACGCGCGTCCGGTCGAATTCCCGATCCTTCCCGTATCCGGCATCATCCAACGCTTCGCCCACACTCTCGAGCGTGATCTGCTGAACGATTGCTACTTGCTTGGCGACATTGGGAGGGATCCGAAACAACCGCGAGTTGAACTTAAATCCCTGAAGAAATCCGCCGATTTTGGCGTAGGTCTTATCGGGAACAGCCTTGTCTTGATCCCAAAACAGTTGCCAGTCCCACCGGTCCTTCGGCACCTCGATAATCGCACTGCGACCGTTCAAGAGGTTCTCCCAATACTCGGGAACACTCAATGCTCCCGGAAGCCGACACCCCAGCCCAATGATTGCGATCTCATCGCCAGCGCCCGAGGACGTCAACGAGGATTCAACGGTGGAAGAGGGGCGGACAACCGGAGTGGATGCCACCGTGGAGGCGGCGATGTATGCGTTGAGCAGCCCGACCATCGTCTTGTGGCGGCGGGCGAGGTCAACGGCCTGGCGGGCACCGGGCCCTACGGGCCAAGCCACACGGGCTAAGTCGCCTTCCACAAACCAGTTTTGCGCCATTTCCCAATAGCCTTCGCCATCGAGCAAGCGCCGAAGCACAGGAGATAAGGGCGACGCCGATATCTGAAATCCATTCACCACATGAAATGAACCGCTGTCGAGTCGACCGAGACGCTCCAACATCTGCGTTTGAAGACCAATTTCATCGAGACCGAGCAACACTTCCGAGAGCACAACACCTTCGGCTCCCGAGGCAAATGCCCGCGCCGAGTCTTCGGGGCTCAAGCCCGCATCAAGGATCACTCGTTGATCCTGACCAACTTGGGCCAGCATCTCCAGACCACTGGATGCGCCGCACGGTCCACCCACCTCGGAGCCCCTTAGGATCACACCTGCAAAGCCCTCAGGTGCGGGGCTCGGCTCCGTAATCTCAAGCCATGTTTCCCTGTTTCGGACCGGGGCTTTGTGGGATCCCGCCAAGATGACTGGCCCTGTTCCAGGCACACTACGGCGAGTCCGAACGCGGACCCATGCGCCATCGGGCACTCGAGTCGTGGGGCTGCAGGTGAAGTCCAAGACGGGGATCGCTCCCACGCTCTGAACAGCTTCAGCAAGCGATGCTCGCTCACCAGGAAGTACGCAGAAAAACGCGCGCTTTGGCATATGGCCTCCGCGAAGTTCGCGCCGTTGTAACCCTAGACGGCAAGAAATGGAACCCCCTGCGCGCGCACACGCGACCAGTGCGCTATTCTCAGGCTCGTGGATCGACGCCCAATTCAAGAGTTGATGACCGAATTAAACCTCGACGCGCCCAAGTGCCGAGGGGTCTTGCTTGTGGACGATGAATTCGAGGTTTTGGCCGTGCTCGAGGCGCTCCTTGATGATGATTGGGATGTTCACACCGCGCAAAGTGGTCGGGCAGCGCTCGAGATCCTTGAGAGCAGCACTGACATCCAGTTGGTCATCACAGACCAGCGCATGCCCGAAATGACAGGCGTGGAATTTTTGCAGTCCGTCGCAGACTCGCACCCAGACCTGTATCGAATGGTCCTGACAGCGTATTCAGATGTCGATCCCATCGTGGCCGCCATCAATCAGGGAAAAGTCGACCAGTTCATCCTGAAGCCATGGGACCCTGTACGGATCCGAGCCCTCGTCGAGGAGGGTCTTGCGGTATGCGATCGGCGCAGCGCAATGCGGAGCGTCGTCGCCAAACTCAAAGACCGGTTTCAGGACAAAAATGCGACCTTGGCTTCATTAAAAACCGAAACGGACCGTGCAAAAGCACTGGCGTGGCTGCACTCTCTTGAGAAACTCGGGACCGACGTACTCGGCGTTCTGCAGCCCATCCTGACCAATGTCCAGATGGCCTGCCCCGAAGACCCGTCCATCGTGAATGCGGTGCGGCGTATGCGGGGTCTCGGGGAAGATATCCGTCGGCTGGCAGCCACCGAGCGAAACCGCGAACGGACCTCGATTCCACCCCGCAAGCTCGTGAGTGATGCTGTCCGACTTCTTGTGGACGATGATTTGGGCGACAATCATCCAGTCCACGTCGACATCGATCCCGACATCGATACGCTGCACCTATTGGCTGAACCCAGCCGGCAAGCAGTGCTCAACATGCTTCGCAACGCAGTTCTTGCCTCGAACCCGGGGTCGCCGATTGATGTGCGAATGCGCCGTGAGGGTGCAGACATGTTGGTGGTCGAGGTCATGGATACCGGTATCGGGATGACACCGACGGATATTCAAGAAGCACCGGAGCCCTTTTACAGCCGGTTCGAGCCCCGCGGAAACGGCCTGGGGCTCACACTCGTTCGCCTGGTCGCGGAGCTTCATGGCGGACGCCTCGCTCTACTTGAGAATGACCCTTCGGGCACCATCTCCCAGATCTGGCTCCCGGAGGCAGCCCTGTGACCACGCTCCATGAGTTGCTCTCTGCATACGCTGTGCCGCTTCAGGTTTGGCTCACGCCTGAGACACGGAAACGTACGGCGGACATCCTGATTGCGGAATTGCAGGGGACTGCAGTGGTGAACACCAATCCCTTGATCGCTGCGGAAGAACTCGAGGGGCCTGCCGTTCTTGTCATTGCCGCGGCCGAACTCGAAGGACGACGGGCCGATGCTCTTCGAGAGCTGAGTCGACGCGCCCACCCCGGCCGGGCCGTTCTCTTGGGCGGCACCTCGGACCGAGACATCCTCATGAACGCAATCAACAACTGGGGAGTCATCCGAGTTGTGAGCAGTGACGGAAGCAATGAAGACATCATTCGTGCAGTGCGGTCCGCCGGCGATCATTTAAAGCGCGAAGTTGCACTGGAGTCTGCAATCGAAGACCTCGATATTGAGACCACCATGCTGGAGTCCGCAATCGACCATCTAGACACCGACCGTCATGCGACAATACAACGCACCGAGGGGCACGCATCGAACGCACTGGCTGAAGGGCTGGCTGCCGCTCTGATGCATGAGCGCGATGTCGTCCAGAACCTCGCAACCATCCACGGCGGAATGGATCGCAGCCTCCGCGGTGTGGAAGCCATAACGGCCCTCGTTGAACAGACCGCCGTCCGTGCTGTCGAGCGGACTGCAGGGCTCGACCATGTGGACGAAGACATCGATTCCGTGGTGCGATCCTTTGTTTCAATCTGGGAGGCTCAGCATGATGAAGAACTGCCCGGACACATCGGCACTGGCAGCCGGGCTTCATTCGAACCCCTCGCACTGAGTGTCTATCTGTGCGCGATCTGTGCACAACCCAGCGGCGCAAACCCAATTCGTCTCGATGCCCATCGGTCCGGTTTGGAGGCCATCATCACCATTGAGTTCAGCACGATTCCCGCTTTACCCCCAAACCTGATCGCACCGGAAGGGTTGACCCTGAAGGTCGAGGACCCCGAATCCACCCACATGCGAATCGCAATTCGCCTCCAGGATCCAGATCATGGATGAAACTGAATTTGAACAACCAAACGGCGTAATCCGGATCGCTCAGTCCGCTGTGGTGATGGGGCCCGCGCTTTGGGCGGTTCTTCCTTCGCTGACGGTTCAGGGCAAGCTCGCCGCATCCATCAGCAGCGTGATCGGCGTGATCGCGTGGCTGATTGCGCGCGGTCTGCCCAAGTGGTTGGAAGGCCGGCGAAATGATGTGGGATTTGTCCTGCTGGCCATCATGGGTGGATTGGGGTCGATTGCGGTCGACGGAGACCCGACGCACGCCCTGGTGCTACTCGCTCTCCTGACATGGACGGGCTCTTCGGCTCTGACGTGGACGCGCACGCAGAGTGTGGCCTTTGTGACCTGTGCAGGACTGCTTCTTCTCGGCCCAGCGGCAAGGTCAGAACCCATCGACTGGGTTCCTGGGGTGTCGCTGTTCGGCATTGTGACATGGCTTGCACTTCAGTCCGTCCAAAACCGTTCCGCTGCCGCAGAAAACGCTCAGCAAGTGGTGGCAAGCGTCGTCGATGTGGCCGAAGCTGAGCGAGCCAGTGCAGGGGAACTGAAGAACCTCGACCGCTTAAAAACCGGCTTCTACACCAGCATAGTAGAGGGCTTGCGTGGGCCACTAACGCTGATGTTGTCACCCCTCGACAGCATGCTTTCGGGAGACGTAGGGAGCTTCCGCGCCAACCAAGTTGAATACCTTCAGACTGTACGAAGAAATGCGCTAAAAGTGCTTCGCCTCAGCGATGACTTGGTCGATCTGAGTCATCTCGAAAGCGGACTTTTGCGCTTGCAGACCGAGCACACAAATGTAGTCGGACTTCTGGAAGGCATTCTCGACCATGCGACCGTCTCTGCCGCCAGTAAGGGCATCGAGATGGAGTTGAGCACTGAAGGTGAAGTCGACGCGATCGCCATCGATGTCGAAAAGCTCGAGCGAGCCCTGATTCATTTGGTCTCGACCGCGATTCACTACACAAGTCAAGGCGGAGCCATCCACTTGGAAGTAAGGAACCGCGACGGCGGGGTCGCTATCGTGGTCCGAGACAATGGCGCGGGACTGCCTCCCGACTGGATCGCAGCGCTCGCCGAGTCTGAAGGCGAGCGTAAGTGGCTGCCGCCTCGTTCGGCTGAGGGGGTCGGTCTCGTCCTTGCCCGTGAAATTGTCTCAATGCACGATGGATCCTTCACGGTCACATCGCGCCTCGAGACCGGAACGAGCTTCGATATCTGGCTTCCTGTTGGTACCCCAATTGGTCCAACTACTCGACCCCACGCTGACCCCCAGACCGAACGCATCCGATCCGGTGCTGCGTACCGATACGGCGGCTTGGCGGATGTCGCCGCCCCTGCGCCTGTGGACCATGCTCCATCGGAGAGCAAAGCCACCAAAGTATTGGTGGTCGATGACAACCCTGAAATCCTCCAGTTTACCAAGAGCCTCCTGAGCCAAGAACACGCTGTGTTTGTAGCGAACAACGGTGAGGATGGACTCGCGGTGGCCATGGAAGAGCAACCCGATGTGATCATCACCGACACCCGAATGCCCAAACTGGACGGCACCGGATTGATCCGAGCGCTTCGGGCCGAGCCCCGCTTGGCCACCGTACCGACCATCATTTTGACCGCGCGCAATCAGGTCGCTGACCGAGAAGCCGCCAGAGAGAGTGGCGCGGACATGGTGATGGATAAGCCGTTCAACCCGCGCGAACTGCGATCCGCCATCGCCGAGTTGTTCGCGAAGCAGCATAGACAAGCATCCACCTTCATGAACGAACAGGCCCGCAGTTTCGAGATCATATCGGCAGGTCTGGCCCATGAAATGCACAACCCACTCGCATACATCAAGAACGCCTATTTTGTGATCGGTGAGAATGCCCGCAAGGTCATTGAGGCGTCGCAAGACCCCGATCTGGAACCCGAAAAGCGGACTGCAATTTTTGAGAAGTCGAAAGACAAGATCGACAAAATGCTTCCCGTGGCCGATCGGGGAATCAAGAAGGTGGAGCAACTGGTCGCCCTGATGAGACGCTATGCTCGCGAGGGCTACAGTTCCGATGCTGTGGAGATGCCGATCGATCAGAGCATCACGGATGTGCTCGCTATGATTGCGCCCAAGGACAACAAAGAAGTGTCCATCGAACCCGAACTGAATGCCCCTGAGGCCGTCATCAAGGGGGTTCCTGAAGAACTCCAACAAGCAATCACCAACATCACGCAAAACGCAGTGGACGCAGTGGGAAAAGGCGGTCACGTATGGGTTCGTACCCGTCCCGAAGCACGCAATGTCCGGATCGAAATTGCCGACGACGGACCTGGAATCCCGCGAGAAGCCTTGGCGCGAATCTTCACTCCATTCTTCACAACCAAAGAGGTGGGAAAGGGAATGGGTTTAGGCCTCACCATTACCCGCCAAGTGATCAAGCAACATGGCGGCACCTTAGAGGTTGACTCAACCCCGGGACAAGGCACGACATTCACCATCCGACTTCCACTCGCGAGCGAGGTGCTCGACGCAGACGATTCAGCCAGCGCACTCGAGCAAGCGGCCGCAGAAGAAGAACCTGAAACCCACGCATCGCCCTAACAACGAAAACGACCTCACCAAGGGCGCTCCACACCCAGGATTCGCCCCGTTCGCACCAACTCCCCCGCTTGTTTGAGGCACGGGTGAAGCACCTCATCGTCTTCCCAGTAGGGAATAACGGCACGGATTCTTCGATGGAGGTCTGCAATCTTGGGTGCCAGAGGAACCGGTTCTGCATGAACAGGATTGCCGTCGGCGTCAAAGGCGATTCCTCGGCTTCGCAAATCGAGGGCTTGGGCCGCGAGGAGCAACTCGATTCCCACGATATCGGCCACACACTCCACCATCTCCAACAACATCCGGGCGGCGATCGGCCCCATGCTTACATGGTCTTCGTGGTGCTGCACCGTTGGAATCGTGTCCACAGAGGCCGGGTGGGCCAACCCTTTGCATTCGCTGGCCAACGAGGCAGCAGTGTATTGAGTCAACATGAATCCGCTGTTCAGACCGGTTCCTCGCACCAAGAATGAGGGGAGTCCCTTGGACAGCTGGCCGTAGGTCAGACGAAAGGTTCGCCGCTCAGACACCGTCGCAAGCTGTGCGAGAGCCACCTTGACGGCATCAATGGCCTGCGCGATCGGTGCCCCGTGAAAGTTTCCTCCCTCCAGCCACTCACCGTCGATCAGGAGTGGATTATCGCCTGCACCATTGAGTTCGCGCTCCAAGATTGTCTCAGTGCAGCACAATTCCTCAACCAAGGTGCCCATTACCGCGGGCGTAGCGCGGATCGAAAATGCATTTGCACCCCGATCAGGGGTCACTTGCGTGCTGCCATGAAGCCAATCACGAAGCCGACTGGCGACCTCGATCCCTCCCGGGTGGTTGCGCGCTTCGAGAACCCGCGCGTCTATGCAGCCTGCCCCTGCACCGACGGCCTCCATGGTCATCGCCGCCGCAGCAATCGCAGCGTCCAACACCCGGCGAACCCGGACGACTGCGACGGCACCGAGGGCCGCAGTCATGCTGACCCCATTGATGAGAGCCAGCGCTTCTTTTGAGTTGGGTGTGTAATCCCGAACGCCAGCAGGCCGCTCAGTGTATCCACACGCCACCCGTGCAATGTGGGCGAGGGGAGCAAGATCGCCCGCGGCTCCCACACTGCCCTGACTGGGTACAACGGGTGTGACCTCTGCATTGAGCATATCAAGCAGCACCTCGGCGGCGACCGGACGGCACCCCGTTGTTCCCGTCGCCAACACATTGGCACGAGCGACCATGGTGGCGCGTACGAGGGCGTCTGGAAGCCTCGGACCGACGCCTGCACAGTGTCCGATGATGAAGGTTCGGCAGAGTTCTTCGGGACTCATTTCTGCCGCAAAGCCTCCCACCAACCAGTGGCGCTTCTCCTCCAAGATGCTGGGGCCCTCGGGCATGGACTCCACATTGCTCTGCATTCGAGACCGCGCACACTCCGACAAAGCGACGGATGATCCATGCGCGACGCTGTGCAGGTCTTCGCAGGTCAGATCGCTACCGGTAATCTCGACCGTCATGCCAGTCGCTCCAAACCGGAAATGGCTTCGCAGTGTCCCCCCGATTCAACCCAATCCGCCAGTGCCTCTATTTCTTCACTCGGCGTGCGATCAGGGCCCAAATTCTGAAGGACGGATGAGGCCCGTTTTACGCCTTCTTGGGTGCCCTGACCGAGCCGAATACCGGGCTCATGCTGCAGTCGATATTGGAGTGCGCGCACGGCCCCCAACAACTCGATTGCGATGACCCGGCGGGAATTCGCCACGACCGTTGCAGCCCGGCGGGCCGCGGTTGTGCTCATGGCCACGTGATCTTCTTGGTCTTCACATGTTGGAATTGAGTCCATCGATGCTGGCCACCCGAGCGCTTTGTTTTCGCTCACGAGGGCCGCCGCTGTGGTCTGGGGGACCATCATTCCCATCTGCGGACGATCCTTGGATGCGAGCCCTGGCGGGAGTCGTTGACTGAGGCTCCCTGTGGTCAGTCGGTACAGCCGACGCTCCGAAAGATTGGCCACCTCCGCGATCGCAATTTTCAGTACGTCGAGGGGAATGCCGACCGGTTCCCCGTGGAACATGCCGGCGCTGTAGGCTTTATTTTCGTCATCTTCATCAAGAATAATGAGCGGATTATCGGTCGCTGCATTGAGTTCAACCGCAATCTGCTGAACCGCATACCGGATGGCGTCCCGACAGGCGCCGACCACTTGTGGCGTGCACCGAAGCGAATAGGCGTCTTGAAGTTTCTCAGGAAGCGAGTCAATCAGTGCGCTGCCCGCCATCAACCGGCGCAGATTGGCCGCCGTGGCGATCGCCCCCGGGTATGGACGGAGTTGATGAACGGATGCATTGAACGCTCTCGATGCACCCCGGAGTGCCTCGATGCTCATGGCCGCCGCCAGTTCAGCCGCCTCCACCAAACAAATGGCGTCGTGCAATGCGAGGGCGCCAATGGCCGTCGTCAGCTGCGCGCCGTTGGTGATCGCAAGACCGTCCTTGGCCTCGAGGTGCAGGCGCGGAATTCTGGCGCGCTTCATTCCCTCTGCCGCCGACAACTCCTGGTCACCAACCCGAACGCGCCCGTGATCGCCCTCAGCGAGAACCAGACCCAAGTGAGCCAGCGGGGCGAGATCTCCCGATGAGCCGCAACTCCCCTGACTGGGCACCATCGGTGTGACGCCCGCGTTCAGCATCGCGAGGATCGTGTCCACGATGAGCGGTCGACATCCGCTCACGCCCTTGGCGAGGGCATTTGCGCGCAGCAGCATCATCGCACGGGTCTCGGGTACGGGAAGAATGGCCCCCACTCCCGCAGCATGCGACCGAATCAGATTGAGCGACAACAGGCTGGAGTGAGCCGGATCGATCCGGACGCGAGCGAGTGAACCAAACCCCGTGTTCACCCCGTAGACGGGCTGATCATCTTGCGCGGCCTTCTGCACCCACGCATAGCTTCGTTGCATGGCGGCCCGGGCCGAATCGGCGAGGATTACTTCTCGATGAGACCGAGCCACATCGACCACGTCATGCAGCGTGAGGCTCGATCCGTCGATGGCCAAAGAACTGGGCATGGCCGTCAGCTAACGCCTCCAACGCGAAACGGCCCCAACCAAAGGCGGGGCCGCATTCAACATTCGTTCTGATTCTGCTTCAGGAACGAAGACGGGCCTGAGCCAATCCGGCGGCCTTGCGAGCCTGCAGTCCTTCTTCGCTCTCTGCATCGACTAACTTCAACGCTGCAAAGGCCTGTTCCAGTTGCTGGCTGGCTTCCGACTTGTCAACGGTGCCGGCAACCTCACAGTGATCGACCAACAAGGTGATGCGATTGGGGCCGACCTCGGCAAAACCGGGGCCCACCACAAAGACAGTCTTCTCAGCGCCAGCCGTGAGGGTCACCACACCAGAGTCGGTCACCGCCAAGGTTTGCGCGTGGTTGTCGAGCACACCGAACTCACCCATGAAGCCCGGAGCCACCGCCATTTCGCAGTCGCCTTCGTAGGCAACGGCTGACGGCGTCACGATTTCAACGTGGATGCTCATGCTGCGCTCTCAGCCATCTTCTTGGCCTTCTCGATGGCTTCCTCGATGGTGCCCACGAGGTAGAACGCCTGCTCTGGCATATCGTCGTGCTTGCCTTCCAGAATTTCCTTGAATCCGCGGACTGTGTCGGCCTTCGAGACGTACTTGCCTTCGAACCCCGTGAACTGCTCGGCCACGAAGAACGGTTGGCTGAGGAACTTCTCGATCTTGCGAGCTCGGGCCACGATGGCCTTGTCCTCATCAGAAAGCTCATCCATACCGAGGATGGCGATGATGTCTTGGAGGTCCTTGTACCGCTGAAGCACCTGCTGTACGTTCCGGGCAACGGCGTAATGTTCGTCGCCCACGACGCTCGGCTCCAAGATCCGACTGGTCGAGTCAAGGGGGTCCACCGCAGGATAGATGCCTTTCTCTGCGATCTTACGGCTCAACACAGTGGTTGCATCGAGGTGAGCGAAGGTGGTCGCCGGAGCGGGGTCGGTGAGGTCGTCTGCGGGAACGTATACAGCCTGAACCGAGGTGATCGACCCGTTCTGCGTAGTGGTGATGCGTTCTTGCAGCATTCCCATCTCGGTGCCCAACGTGGGCTGGTATCCAACCGCACTGGGAATCCGCCCAAGGAGTGCCGACACCTCGGAACCCGCTTGGGTGAACCGGAAGATGTTGTCAACGAAGAGCAGCACGTCTTGGTTCTCTTGGTCGCGGAAGTGCTCCGCGATGGTCAGCGCCGACAGCGCAACCCGCGCACGTGCACCCGGAGGCTCGTTCATTTGACCGTACACCAGCGCAACGCGGCTGCCTTCGGTGTCCACAATGGGGAGGCCATCTTCGGTCATCACAAGGTGGCCGTCCTCTTGCTTGGCGTTGATAACACCGGCTTCCATCATCTCAAACCACAGGTCGTTTCCTTCCCGAGTCCGCTCGCCAACACCGCCGAACACCGAAACACCACCGTGCTTCAGACCCACGTTGTTGATGAGTTCCATGATGAGAACGGTCTTGCCCACACCTGCACCGCCGAAGAGCCCGATCTTTCCACCGCGAGAGTAGGGAGCGAGCAGGTCGACGACCTTGATGCCCGTCTCGAACATCTCGACTTCGGTGCTCTGGTCAACGAAACCAGGAGGCTGACGGTGAATCGGAGAAGTGGACTCCGAACCAATTGGACCCAACTCATCGACGGGCTCGCCAACCACGTTCATGATGCGACCGAGCACTTTGGGTCCCACGGGAACTGCGATGGGCTGTCCGGAGTCCTTCACAGCTTGACCGCGGGTCAGGCCGTCGGTGGTGTCCATCGAAATGCAGCGAACGGTGTTCTCACCCAAGTGCTGCGCAACCTCAACAACAAGGTTGTCTTCCTCGTCGTTGATGAACGAGTTGCTCAGCGTCAGCGCTGAAAAGATGTTGGGGAGCTTGCCGGGGGGAAACTCTACGTCAACGACAGGGCCGGTGACCTGAACGATTTTTCCAATGTTCTCAGACATGTTGTGTACTCCTGAAGGTGCTGCGCTACAGCGCTTCGGCACCCGACACGATTTCGGTAAGTTCGGTGGTGATGGCTGCCTGACGGGCTCGGTTGTACACGAGTGTCAGAGAGTCGATGAGTTCGGAAGCGTTCCGGGTGGCGTTGTCCATCGCGGCCATCCGCGCGGCTTGTTCGCCCGCTTGGGTTTCCAAGAACGCTTGAAAGAGTTGAGTGCGGAGCGCCATGGGAAGAAGGCGACCGAGGATTTCGTCCCCGTCGGGCTCATAGAGGAAGTCACCACCGCCAGCGGCATCCTCTTCTCCGCCGCTCAGCGACATGGGAAGTACCGTTTTGAAGGCGGGGTCCTGAACCATGACCGACCGGTACTCGTTGTACGCCACAATCACCCGCTCAAAGCCGTCCTTGGCCATCTCGGCGACGAGCCGATCCGCGAGCTTATCGGCTTCATCCGCGTACGAATCCGGATCGAGGTCGACCGTTGCGTCTTCGATCGCGTAGCCCCGGTTCCGAAAGTGAGCCACGCCCTTCTTACCGAATGCGACGAGCCGTACGTTCTTTCCGTCGGCAATGAGCGCGTCGATGTCGGTTTGCACCGACCGAAGCAGTTGGCTGTTGAAGGCGCCGCAAAGGCCTCGGTCGCTGGTCAACAGGACCACAATCACGTCGGTGGTGTTGTTTGGCGTGTTCAGCAGCGGGTGCTCGACCTCGCCCGCGTTCGCCGTCACTCGCGCCAACACGCGGTTCAGGGTCTCTTGGTACGGTTTGGCCGCCATCGCCGCATCGGTGGCACGACGCAACTTGGCACCCGCAACCAGTTTCATGGCTCGGGTGATCTGCCGGGTGTTCTTGACCGACGTGATTCGTCGGCGTGTGTCACGAAGGGAGGCCATGCAGGCTCCTTAGAGAGAGGCTTAGGACCAAGTCGAACGGAATTCCTTAATGACCGCGATGACACGGTCCTTCAGGTCGTTCTTCTTGAAGGTGGCAACATCACGAATCTCCGCGAGAAGATCGCTGTGGCTGGACTCCACGAAGGTGGTCAACGCGGCAATGAAATCGCCCACCTTGGGTGCATCGATGTCGTCGCATGCGCCGCTATCACCGGCGAGGATATGAACGAGCTGCATTTCAACCGTCAGTGGAACGTATTGGCCTTGCTTGAGGATCTCGACCATCCGTGCACCGCGGGTCAGCTGTTGCTGCGTAGCCGCATCCAGATCCGATCCGAACTGGGCGAAGGCCTGAAGCTCCCGGTACTGGGCAAGAGTCAGTCGAAGTGCACCCGCGATCTGCTTCATCGCTGGAATCTGAGCGGAACCGCCCACGCGAGATACCGAAATACCCACGTTCACGGCCGGTCGAACCCCTTGGTTGAACAGGTCAGACTCAAGGAAGATCTGTCCATCGGTGATGGAGATTACGTTGGTCGGAATGTAGGCCGACACGTCTCCGGCTTGTGTCTCGACAATGGGAAGGGCCGTCAACGAGCCGCCACCGTCCCGATCGGACATCTTGGCCGCCCGCTCAAGAAGCCGGCTGTGAATGTAGAATACGTCTCCGGGGTACGCTTCCCGTCCGGGTGGTCGACGAAGAAGAAGCGAAAGCTGGCGGTAGGCCGTCGCTTGCTTCGACAAGTCGTCGTACACACACAGGGCGTGCATGCCGTTGTCACGGAAGTATTCTCCGATGGTGCAGCCGGTGTAGGGAGCAAGGAACTGGAGCGGTGCCGGTGCCGACGCGTTGGCGCTGACCACAGTGGTGTACTCCATGGCGCCTGTTTCCTCGAGCTTCCGAACCACCTGACGAACCGTCGACTGCTTCTGGCCGATGGCCACATAGATGCAGTGCATGCGCTTCTTGGGGTCGTCCTTGAACACGCGTTGGTTAATGATGGTGTCGATGGCCACAGCCGTCTTACCGGTCTGACGGTCACCGATGATCAGCTCGCGCTGCCCTCGCCCGATTGGAATCATGGCGTCGATGGCCTTGAGACCGGTCTGCATGGGCTCGTGGACGGACTTGCGCTTGACGATACCGGGGGCCTTGATCTCGACGGGCAGGTACTGATCGGTCTCGATGGGACCCTTTCCGTCGATGGGGTTTCCAAGGGGATCGACAACGCGACCCATCATGGCTGGGCCAACCGGAATCGACACGATCTTTCCGGTCCGCTTGACCACATCGCCTTCCTTGATGCTGCGGTCGTCACCGAACAGGGCCGCACCGACGTTGTCCTCTTCGAGGTTCAACACCATTCCCATCAGGCTGCCGGGGAACTCCAGGAGCTCTCCTGCCATTGCGTTTTGAAGGCCATACAAGCGAGCGATTCCGTCACCAACAGACAACACGGTGCCGGTCTCACTGACCTGCACTCGGGCTTCGTAGTTTTGAATTTGTTGCTTGAGAATCTCGCTGATCTCTTCTGCACGGATGTCCATGTCTTCTCCGATATTGGCCTAGGCTTCCGCCAAGGCTCCTGGGGTGCGAATCAACGTCGACTGGATGTCTTCCAGTCGAGCGCGTACGCTCGCGTCGTAGGAAATGTCGCCGACCTGAGCCACCATTCCACCGATGAGGCTTGGGTCCACTTTAAAGTCAATCTCGACGGTCTTTCCAGTGGACGCCTCGAGGGCGTCTTGAACCGTCTTTCTCATCGCAGCATCAAGTTCCGACGCCGTGGTCACTACAGCGCGGGCACGACCTGCAAGCTCATCCGCCATTTCGCCGTAGAACCTCACAATTCCATCGAACTCATTGAGGCGGTTTTTATCCACCAACAGACGGAGGAAGTTCCCCACATCCTTGGTCAACTTCACCTTTTCCAGCACTTGGTCAAGGACCGCCTTGCGCTCCAGTGTACTGAGCCCGGGGTTGGTCAGCGCCGCACGGAGCTGTCCATCACCGGTATCCAAGACCGCCGCGAAGCGATCGAGGTCGCTCGCAAATGCATCTGTGTTTCCGTCTTCTTGGCCCAGCGCAATGAGCGCACGGGCATACCGACGGGCAATTGAGCCACTAGCCATTGGACGCTCCATTGGTTCCTTGGACTTCGGCGATGAAGTCGCCAGCCAGTCGAGACTGATCGTCTGAGGTCACAGTCTCTGAAAGCTTCTCCCGAGCGAGGTCAACCGAGAGTTCCGCCACTTCGCGTCGCAGCGCCTGACGCGCGCGCTCCGTCTCATCACGAATGCTCCGCTGTGCCGACTCTGCAATTCGGTTCGCATCTTCCTCGGCTCGGCTCAGCATGGCCTTGTGGTCGGCTTCAGCCTTCGCCACAGCCTCCGTCTTCATGGCCTCGAGTTCGTTTTCAAAGCCATCAAGACGCGACTCGAGGTCCTCAAAGCGTTGTTGCGCTTCCTTGCGCCGCTGGTTTGACTCATCGATGTCGCCTTTGACCTTGAGGGCTCGGTTCGCGAGAGCATCGCGTACTTTCGAGCGGAGCAAAAACGTCAACAGGCTGACCAACAACACGAAGTTGAGGAGATGAAATCCGATGGCGTTGTAGTCCGGCGGGTCGCCCGCGGCACCACCGGCCATGGCCGTTGAAACAAAGAGCATCAGGTGCATGGTTACGCTCCTGCGGTCAGGGGGCGGCCCAGCACTTGGACCGCAACCTGCTCGGCGATTTCGCCGGACATGGTTTTGAGTTGCGTACTGGCCGCTTCCTTGGCGGCGCCGATCTCGCCCACCGCCGACTCGATCTTGGCCTCTGCCTCCGCGCGCGCCGCGCCCACGACCTTGTCGTACTCGGATTGAGCTTCAGCACGCTTGGCCGCATGAATGGAAGCCACCTCCGCACGCGCAGCGGCCAGCTTGGTTTCATAGTCTTCCATTCGCCGTGCGATCTCCGCCTCGATGCGCGAAGCCTCGTCGTGACCGTCGCTGATCGCCGAGTCTCGGCCCAACAGGTAATCGAGCATGGGGCTGAGAATAATGCGGTACATGCCCACGATGGCCACCAAGAATGGCAGGGTGTTCAGCAGTACCTGAAGCGGATCCGGAATGATATTCATGCGATGACCCTAGGCTGAGGATGGCGGGACCTGTGATCGGTTCCCGGTTCCTTTCGGGGGCCGCCAGTAACGCCCGATTCCGGACTGAGCAAGGCCCTTTCGATACCTTGAATCAAGCCCGCGCGAAAATGGTGCTCAGAACCAGAAAGAAAGCGTCAACGTGGTCTCAGGTTGGAGCCTTGAAGAAACCGTCACAGTCTCGGTATCGGTCCGGGCTGAGCGCGCATATACCACCGATGACTTGGCCCCAACCCCGAGCCCGCTGGACCAGCGGTAAAGCACACCAAAGCCCAGCGTCGCTCCCAGACTCCGAATTCGACCGGCATCCTCCGCAGCCTGACTCTCGATCGTCTCTTGCTCGTCATCGGTCGCATCGTCTTCTGCGGTACTGGTCGCCGGAAACACTCCGTGCAATCGTCCATGAAGGGCAACCATCGGAGCACCGGTCGCAGGCTCCATGAGCCACCTGCGGAGCTCAATGACCGGGCGAACGGCCATTCGAACATACGCTCGCTGAGACTCCGATGCCGTGGTGAACGTGGCAAATCTTGCCGCTGACAAACCGCCGCCAACGGTCCACTGGCCTTGAGTCCACCCCACTGTGCTGCGCAGCGGAGCAACAAGAATTCCGTCCGATTCGGCCACTAGGGTTCCGCTTTGTTGTCCCGAGTCATTCCACGCCAGATCGCCTCGGCCCAGCGGGGCTAAGTCCACGTCTACGATGGCGCCCGCATGCGCGAGAGCCCCCGCCAAAACCAGCGCCAAAACCGTCAGCTCAACTCACCCAGCGCGTTGCTCAGCGCTTCTCGGTCCAACCCTGCCATCTCAACCAATCGACAACCGGCCAACTTTCGAGACGCGTCCCCCGGTAAGGGGCGAATGTTACGGAGTTCCATAACCACAGCAACCGGTTCGACTCCGGGAATGTGAATGGACCCTCTGATGGATGCCCCGATCTTCATCTTCGACGACGCACTCACCACGTAGCTCAGTCCAGCAGCTGCAAGGTCATACAGCGGATGCTTGACCCGTTCGGGTCCGGTCGAGAATGTGAACCCTGGGCGACCCATGACCCGGTGCCGTTTCACAAGTCGCCGTTCGTTGCGCTCGATGGCTTTTGGAAACCGAATCCGCCACCTCCGGCGCGCCTGCTGATCCGAAATGTCCTCGATCTCCGAGAGAAACGTATACGTCGACTCGCCTTGCACATACCGAAGGCGTACCACATCACCCGCTGCCACCTTCGACTGTGAGAGATCAACCTCGCCGTGCGTGAACACGCTGAAGGTTCGCTCATCTGGGTTGGGAAACGATAATGATCCCGGCACTTGCAAGGCGCCGAGTTCCATCGTTGCAGAACCGATTTCTGCCGCCGCAAAGTACAGGTGAGCCACAACATCGTCGTCTCGGGTCAACCACATGGGTCCATTTTCGGGCATGCCCACCTCCGTCACGACCGCATCGTACCGCAGGCGGCTTGCAGATGCTGCCTAAAGGCATACGAAACAGACATGTACCTTCGCAGCTTGACGATCCATGGACTATCCGATCTTCCTCACTTCACCGTCGGAGGACTGGGGCGAACCGTCACCATCGCGGGTCCATCGCCCGCCTCCAGTGCCGTCGGGGATGGTCTCAATGTGTTGTTTGGGGCCCTCAACGCGGACTGCTTGCGCCACACCCTGGTTCGCTGGGGGCTCATCCAATCACCGGATGAGAGCGTGATTGAGGCCGATCCGCTTCCGACACAAGCGACGTGGACGGACCGACATCGTGCCAAAGCGATAGTGTCTGACTTGGCCAAGCGACGAATTCATGTCGCAGTCGATGCGGTTCTCGATCCCCCAATGGCCGCCACATTGCGATCCGCATCCGCTACTGAGCCCCGGCTTGCGATGGGCCTGAGTGGCGAGCCGGTTGTTCATCTCGAGGTCAGCGCCTACTTCGGGGCCAGTTGGGATGTCCTGTCCATCTCGGTTCAATCCGTGGTGATTGGAACCGAACGTTTTCCATGTGGAGGCAAAGACCGAGCACCATGGCTCACTGCGCTACTGACGGAGATGGGCACACGATTTGCCTGCCACAACGATGCGGCAGACCACGCCAACATGGCGTTGACTCAAATGACGAGTGCAGTCGCGCAAGACTACGAAGGGTTTGTGCGATTCACCAAGGTGGTCGGTGATGTCCGGCCGGTTCGCGTGGGTGAAGACGCCGCCCAACTGATGGTTGAGCATCGACCCATCGCTCGCCTCGGTTCGTCGGCGGTCCGAGCAATCCGAGCGGCTGCGACTGCCACGCTACACAACGATGACATCATGTGGATGGATGACCCTGATCCGTGGTCGGCTCGACTGACCGAATCCGACCATGCGCCGCTCGAGCAGCTGTGGACAGTCGACGAGAACGGCATCGATCCTTCGGAGTCAGCGGGCGGCCATCGCGACATCCTTCGATTTGGAGCAGCAGAGGAATGAGCGCAGTTTGCCACCGCTGCGGCGGCACAAAAGCGCAGCCACTGGTGCCGTGTCCCTTCTGCAATGTCATTCCAAGGGGCGACGAGCGTCCGGTTGCATGGCTGTTCTCGAGCGCCCACTTGGACGAGGCGGAACTCAAGCTCGCAAGCGAGCGGATTCGGTCCGGCGAAATCCCCGATCCCTCGAAGTCTCTCCGAACCTTTGCGGCCCGACACCTTCAGCCAACGCGAAACAACCAAACGCTCACGCTCCGACAACAACTCGGACTGGTCGCGCTCAACGTGGGGCTCACACCGCTCTCGGGACTGGCCGTCTGGTGGGGCCTGTCCGCGAAGCGACCCCGCGCTGCGCATCAAGCCTTGCGGATCACCGTGCCCGTGATGATCGTATTCAGCGCCATCTGGATCGGTCTGATTGCCACGCGACTCTTTGGTTAGCCATGACTCTCTCGCTTGAGCCCCATCGCAATCGACTCACACCCGGTGAATCCCAATCCCACGAAGCGAGCGCCGAGAATTCGCTCGGTTGCCACCGTTTCGTTGGTTCGCACATTCACCACCTCGATCCGCACCGATAAGGGGTCTTGGCCCGGGATGCTCAGCTCGCCCTTTAGCACTTGGCCTTCCTTGAATCGGTCCAACTGAGGGTCAAAAATGATCCCGATTCCAGCCGGGGAAAGGTCATTGACCAGCAGTGTACGAAGGGTCCCATCGGGCTTGTGCAGCTGAATCGTATAACGGCGGCTGCCTGCAACCGTATCGCGGCGCGTCATACGCCGGTCACTCCGTCGAATGTCTCGTGGTATGGCGAGGACCCACTTCGTCGGACTCGCCTCGATCAACTGCGATTTAAACTGATACTCGTCCTCCAAACTCGCATACTTCACCAAGACAATTTTACCCTTGCGAAGCACGCGGTCCGGAACATCCTGACCCGGCGAAGGTTCGAAGACGACGGCCCGAAGGTCCGGGTCAGGGGATAGCATCTTCCCCGATACCGAGCGCCCAGCGATCGCCACAGAGACAATTTCCACCGCCGCCATCACCCAGAACAGGTGGGCGACAACCGACTCCTCCTGTGTCAAAAACGATGTGTCCGCCATGCGCTACCCCCTAGCTGCACCCCGATCTTTACGCGGAGCGATCGGGTTTTGCAACGATCAATGGATATCCATCCGCGCGATCCGGAGGTGAGCCAGTCCTCCGAACAAGGCGGACCATAAAACCAGGCACACAAACCCAGAGATCGAAACGGAGCCGCTCTGAGCGTCGACCCAATTCAATCCCGTTCCAGGCATGAACTTCAGCATCCACTGGGCCGATTCCACACCGATGAAACCAAGCCCCGATAGGCCCATCCGAATCAACCAGTCAACGCCGATCGCAACAACCCCAACCGCAATCACCGCCACAGATGAGCGAAAGTGGGAGGCGAGGAAGAAGCCGAACACAAGGATGGCGAGATCGGAAAGCCCCGCTGCGAGATGCGCAATCACGACCGTCCCCCACGAACCACCCGGAGCCAACCAAGCGGCACCCATGGCGCCCGATACACCCGCACCGATGACCAAGCTCAACACGGCTACCGCCCAAACCGAAACAAGCTTGCTCCACAACACTTGTGATCGAGAAACCGGGCGAACGAGGTGATCTCGGAGCACGTGGTTAGCATGCTCGGAAGCAAGCGTTTGGGCCGACAACACAAGAAGCATCAGGGGCATCATCAGCGAGGTCCTTGCGCGCAACGCCACCAGCGAGGCACTCGTCGAAGACAGGTCCATCAGGTCTGTGATCGGCT
>Ga0160422_10000479_pt1 | contig 24123 bp, 25 predicted proteins | sample Fk160mmetaG_FD_108192 | JGI IMG/M metagenome (GOLD analysis project Ga0160422, IMG submission 108192) | Marine microbial communities from the Central Pacific Ocean - Fk160115 60m metaG | ecosystem: Environmental > Aquatic > Marine > Oceanic > Photic zone | place: The Central Pacific Ocean...
GACAGTAACGGTAGTTTACACAGCTAGAAATGGTTCAAATGACACTAATGGAAGAATGAGGTTTGATGAAACTGAATGTTCAAGTGGATCACAAAAAAAACAAATAGCACTTTGGGTAAAAACCCATGTTGCAGATGACTATAAACCAGAATTAATATCTAAAGATGGATGGTGTAATTAATGGATAAATTTTTTTTTTTTAATATTTCGATTTCTGCATTAAATATATTTATTATTATTTATGCTTACTCTTACGGCTTTTTTCCTGAAAAATGGAGAAATAAAGTTAAACAAGGGACTATAATTGGATTAGCATTAATTTTTATCTCCATGGTAACTATGTTTTCTTGGATAATTTATTTTTACTACTTAATTTTTGAACCACTAAAAAAGATAAATTTTTTAGCTTAATAGTTTTCTTTCCACGAACTTCTATAGGTGGACAGCTCTCCTTGACCAGCTTTAATTTCAACTAAATCTTTTTTCTTACCTGTAGATTGACCTGCAATATTTGCAAAAAGCTTATCTGCAAATACTACAATTTTAGATAATATACCTGTTCCTACAAAGAAACATTTTTCACTTGATTTTATAGTACCTAATTGACTTGATAAGTTTGTTCCGCACTCATCATCCACTGCACAAATATATGCATTTCCTAAAGAACACTTATCTTGTGATGTTAGATCGGGTTGATAAATTGGAAAATATGCTAAACCTTTGTATACGGTTGGCTCTGCAGTTGTTTTTGCATACTGAGGTAATATTATATACCAACCTGTATCAGCTTTTTTAGGGCAATTAGGATTTGGATTTACACTATTATCTGTTGTATTTTTACACTTTGTAATATCATCTGCACTGCTTGGAGTATTTACTGCTTTATATAAAGGATAGTCTTTATCTTTAATGCCAATTAAATAATTTTCAATTCCTGGGGTTTCGTCATTAATTCTTGAGAAATCACCAGTACCAGCAAACAGCCACAACTCATTTGTAGTTTGCCCGATAGTTGCATCCATTGAATGATACATGTATCTTCCATTTGCTCGTGAAGATCCAGCTGTAAATAAAGTTGTGCTATCAAACATTTTGATATCTTTTCCAGTACCGTCATCACCTGTCATATTTGACAAATTAAATTTTGTAATTTTTCCTTCAAGATCATTCAAATATAAAATTCCTCCATTAAATTTCACTCCTCTTGCCGTATCTGGAGTGACAAGAACTGGAGCTGCAGGAGTAGAATTTACTATATCGCCAGCTAGAAGATCTTCTATATCTAATACTCTAGATGAACTTGGTGGTGTTAATTTTTGATTGTAGTCGTAAACACTTTCTAGTAATTTTCCTGGGTTAGTAGTGTCCTCTAAATTTATAATAGTTAAATTTGAACCAACACCCTCAAACTGGGTTCCAAATCCACCACCCATTGCTGCCACATAAATATCGTCTCTGATGTCAGTATCTCCAGAGCCTCTATTTGGAATCCTGAATATTCTTGGATCTGACCAAGTCTCACCTAATCTACTATAATCGTAATGAGCGTCGGGTGCTTGAACACCGGTCGCAACTGCAGTTGTTTTAATATATACTCCAACTTGAGAACTTGTGTTTGTGCTGCCTGTGTCAGCTGAATATATAATGTCTTGTTTAAAATCTATAGTCGTATCTCCATTACTGTTTGTACCAACTGAGAAATTAGTAGTTTCAACATCATCTATCACAACTCTTATATCGTTTTTACTTATACCTGTTACTGGGAAAGTCCACACCTGTCCTTTGTAACATGAGCTTTGTACATCACCATTGGAGTCTCTTGTACTTTGACATGTTGTTGAGTATCCTGGATCTGAACTATTATTATTAAAGTAGTCAGTTACCTCTAAAGACTCCCCAAAACTACCTAAAGAATATGATCTAGCTATATAATCGTATGAAAATATATCTTCATTATGATCCACCCTAAATACTTTATTGTTTATTGTATCATTATAAATAGACCACAGGTGAATTGGTTTCAAAGGATCAGTAATATCTAAAACAGAATAACCTGGTCCACCTCTTCCATAAGGTACAAATAAAATTGTATGCCATTTTTTTCCACCACCTAGAGGACTTTTAAAAAACATATCATGAACAACCATTGACCCGTCAACTCCAAATATTGCATTTGATCCACCTTTATTTTGTTGATTTAAAGATCTATTGAATACCAAAGGTAAATTTGGAGCTACTAATGGAGGTACAAATCCCCATAGCTCTTTACCTGTTTTTGAGTCGAAGGCATGCAAAATACCAGAGTTTGAACCTGCATATATTACTTCTTTTCTATTAGCCAAGTTTGATGAATTAGCCCAAGTGCTGTAACCATTAAGAGATCTAAAGTATGACTCCTGGTTGTTTGCAACGTATGCTGTATCTGCAGAAGGCGGTCCAACAACAACAAGTTGAGAGTGGTAAATGTCACCAAGCGGATTATCTCTTGTTTCCGTTAATCCATCATTTACGCCAGGGTCTGCACAATTACCGTTGTAATCAAAATAATCTTTACCTCTTACAAACTCAATAAGGCCAATGACATCATCTTCTATTCCATCTCTAACTAATTCACCAGCCGAAACTAATTTTCCTGCACACTCTTTATTGTTGTCTGTTCCATCGTCATTATCAGTGGCTCTATGATAATCTGTAATTTCGTTTTGATATAACTGAAATAAGCTATCAACGTCTGTAGCGTTAGCTGGTATAAAATTATTATAATCTGTTTTATAATCAGTATTTGGAATTGCCACACTCCATATTTTTCTATTATCTGGAGAAGGCATTTCATCTACTGCTGACCAGTTACCTGAATCAGTTTCATCCAAGTTACCGAATTGATCTATTGCTGTTCTAGTAATTGTACCAGCCCATTCTTTACCTTGTTGGTAATCAAATTGAGCTTGAAATAATGAACCTTTTTGCTCAATCGTTGCTGTAATTGCCGGTGCAGTAAATGATAATTTTCCAGCAATAATCGTCATTATTGCAGCTTTAAGTTCTGATTTTAAAGCTGCTGCAGTAGTTGCTCTTATTGCCTGGGTGGTTCCACCAGCAGCAGCCAATTGATTAAACCTTGTAAGGCCACCTCCTGAAATACCTGTTCCAAATGCAACTGCCATGGTTTTTACTTCTGCATTATTCAATACTAACAGTTCTCTCGCAGTTTTAAGTGCATTTGAGTGACTAGATGTTATCCAATCACCATCGCCGATAACCAAAACATAGTTCTGCTGGCAAGGGGAGTTTATTTTGTCTTTAGGCGACCACTTGCTCTCCCAGTACTTCTTGGCAATTATAGAAAATGTTCGAGCACTAGTTCCACCACCTGGACTTACTTGCTTAACTTTATTATCTATTAACGGTGCAGATGCTTTCGTTATTGGAACCATTAAACAATTATTCCTATTACATGGAGAAGCACGCCCAGCAGGCATATCTTTTGGGTCTCTATTCCAACTGTTAAAATTAGCTGTCCCAGATGACCAATAACCAAAACCAAAATTGACTCCTGAGGTTAATGAATTGTCTCTCATGACAGCTTGTATAGCTTCATGGGCTGCTTGCATTCTTGTTTTAGGAGCTCCGCCAAATGACTTGATCCATGTTCCGCTCATATTAAATACTTGAACAACATATTTATTAATACCACTAGCAATAAGACGGTTGTTTGTTGGATCAATTGTAACTCCGAAAGGATACCAAAAATATGCTCTGCTAGCTGTACTTGCTGCTGTTCCTCTTCTTCCTTTTGTCCAAACAACTCTTTTAGTACCAAAATTGACTTTTCTAAATTTACTTTGTGACCAACTCAAATGATATAGAATGTTATTATCGCTTTCGTCTAATTCTAAACCACCAAAATCATTTCCAGCTCTAAATCTCATATTTCCAACACTACCACCTGGACATCCGTTATTGCCTACTGACCATTTATAAATGTAAGATCTTCTAAAAGAATAAATAAAATTTGTTTGAGCATCAGACCCTGCTATCATATAAGATCTTCTCAAATTTACATTAACAGAACAATTTTGTGATGATCCAGTACTTGTATTGATTGCTGCATAACCAGTCCAAGTCGACACGCCAATATAAGTTGTTCCTCCAATATTATACTTACCCATTCCAATTGGATAGCCTCCAACACTTATTGTGCCAATACAAGATCCATCAGAAAGATTATATTTAATTACATTTCTTGTTGAGTAACTTAGTGCATATATAACGTTATTGTGAATTTCTATTGAATATAAGTTTCTAGGCCTACAAGTCGTATTTTTTACAGCAACACCGTTTACACCCCAAGACTTATCAACTTCAGCACTTGTGTATGTAACTTTTTTAACACCACCAGATCTTCCTTGAGCAACATATAAATCTCCATTTGAGTCTACCGCAGTATCATGTGGTTGAAATAAACTATTAACCCCACCGCTCATTCTCCAACCCATGCTTCCAGACTTATCTAATAAAATTAAAACATTTGCTGGAACATCACCAACTCCTGAACCAGGAGGTAAAGCTTTTCCAAAAACTGTACTCACAGTTATTAAGTAAATAAAAAATGATGAAATTAAAAACTTAATTAATTTCATTGAGTTACATCTCCATACTCAGCTTCAGTTTCAGTTTCCATTTTTTCCATGTGCGTCATTAAAATATAATCATGCTCTTTATCAGAAATATACAATTGTTCGTCCGTAATACCTTCAGGACCATCCGCTTTTTGATATACAATTAAGTCGTTACCTTCTTCAAAAATTTTATATCCTCTGTATGTTATAGGATTTCCAGTTTCAAATTCCCCATATACTTTTTGTGTGTAGTTTAATAGTATAAGTTTTTCAGAATGATCATCTTGCTCATCATTTAATACAAATAAATTATAAGCCACTAATTTGTCGTCTATAAATTTATACTCTATCATAACATTATCTAATTTTTGCTCTGGGCAAATATCCTCTGACAAAATTGGATAAGTTATGACGCCTGGAATATATGATGGAAACGCTCCGCCAAAATCATTCTCCATTTTAGTAATTGGATCACCAAGTTCGTATTTTAAATCACACTTAGCGTGTGCGATGTTGCTTATAAGAATTGTGGCAAGAATTAATGTGAGTATCCTTATCATTTATTTTAAATATATATAAAATTTAAGAATTTTCATCATATTATCTTGTAGGTAAAACAACTAAACTTTCTAAGGCTACTACCATTTTGTCTGAACTCATATTAATACCACAACCATATATTCTATAAGCCATTCCATCTACACCTTTATTATTCGCCCCTTTTTTAACACTAGATCCATACCCTCTAAAAGGAGCCTTTCCAATTCGATAAATAAAAAATTCATAAAAATAATTCTTTAATTTATCTGCCTCATCTCTCTCATCCGTAGAGCCATCGGGCGTGAATGCATCTTTTAACAATTTACCAAAATTTGAACTTTCAGCTCTAACAACTCCTGAAGACTCTAGTTTTTTTCTGTCTAAGTCCTCAAAACTATTATAGCAATTTTTCCCTGTATCCTGATAAAAAGAGTCTTGAGCATTAGGCATGTTTCCTAAATTCATGGCCCCCACAAATTTAACGCCGTCATTTGATGGAAGGGATCTATTTGCTGTATCTCTAGTTGCAGGGTTTCCTGTCCACGGACCCAAAAATTGATTTACAATATACTTTTCACCTTCTAGCAATGCAGTTTCTGCAACATAAAATGTTTGTTGATAGTCGTCGCTTGAATTATTGTTACGATGATCGACAGATGAAATAACAATCAATGCTCCCCCCATTAGTGACATTACCAATAACAAAACTAATGAGAGTACAAGTGCAAATCCTTTTTCGTTTTTATTTTTCATTGTAATCCTAAATTTCTTGCATGAGCTGTTACTGTTATAGTCTCTCTTAAAAATTTATCATCAAAACGTGTTAGATCTCGATTGGTATCAGACAAAGCATAATTTTTTCGATCTTTTCCTGTTTTAGTTTTAAAATCAGAATTTTTCTCTTTGTAAAACTCATTTTTAGATCTAACAGTAATTCCAATATCTACAGTTTTAATACCAAAAATTTTGTCATTGTTTTGATTTGTTGGAGAAGGTGGAGGATTTATAATAACGCCATCCACATCTATTGCATTGAAAATTAAATCTTGAACATAATTAACAACTAATTGTTTTTCGTAAGTTACAGGTGGATCAGTATATTCCCATCGCGCAGCAGACTCATTCCAATTTTGCTTAGTTTTAAATAATGCAAAAGCATCAGCAGCATTACCAGTTGTCTTGTCTATTATTTTTGTAGGTTCGCAAAAGTAAGAAATTTTATATCTTTTATAAGTATACTTTGGGGTGCTATCCTTGTCATAATCAACATCACCATATACAATTGAAATCGCGTCGCAATTTTTTGTTTTGTCACTAGTTTTTGTAATTAAGATAGGAGTATGTTCGTTATTCGTCTTGATATTATCACCGTAATATTTAAAACCAGCCATCCGAATATCTCTGAGCAACATACCTAAAACATCTCTTCCAGTTTGACTGATTTGAGCTTTATCAACAACTTTTTGGAAAGAACTGTTTACAGCTGTGTATGATGCAAACATAGCACCCATCATAATTGTAGATATGACAATACCTATTAAAATTTCTACTAGTGTTACTCCTAAAATGTTTTTTTTTGATTTCATCTTTATTTGACTTCGTTATGTATTGGAAAATAAAGAAATTTCTTTTTTTCACCAAAGTTTAATAAAACTTCCATTTTACCTATATACATTTTATCGTTAACGTATGAATTTTTAAATCTACATCCACTTGCACATATGTCGTAAACCTTTAAATATTTTTTTTCGTTAGATCCTCTGCATTTGAACATTTTCGTAGAAAATCTATCTTCCCATTTATCTAATTTTCTTTTAATAATGTTTTGTCCTTGAAATGCCGAACCACCTGTACAAGACATTTGGGACCATGAGTTTCCTTTCCCACCTGATGCATCTCTACTTGATTTGACCAGATATTCGTAAAATGTTTGTTTGATGGTTTTAGTTGCATCGTTTGGATCAGTAATATCTATAGTAGATACTGCGCTACCCATAAGATCCTCTGCAACCATACTTACTAAATAATTACCCTTGGTTCTTTCTCCGGAAACATCAATAGATTGCACCGAATAATTAACCATCTGGAAAACAGCAATAAAACCAATTCCTACAATGACTGTAGAAACTAATGCTTCGATTAGTGTTAAACCTTTCTCTTTTATTCTATTGCCTATTCCAAGCACTACCACTCCATTTATATTTAACCACATTACCAAATCTAGACCACTCTAACAAATATGCAGGTTTGTCTTCTTTTCCTAAAGCTCTAGGACACATATCGTTGTTTGCTGCTGCAAGTGATTTTGAACAAAAGATTATATACTGACTAACCATAAATCCGTCTAAGGACATTTTATTTGATGTATCGTTATTTTTTATTAATTCATTACCAACAAGAGCATAATGACTCCCCTCCCTAGAAAAACAAATTGCAGCACTAGATCCTGCATTACTACTTACTGATTCTGTGGCTGTCTCCAATGGGTCAGCATCCCAATATGATGCACCTTGATTTGTGATAGGACAATTTATTGAAATATCTTTCTGGTTGAGTGAGTTAGAGAATTTGTTTTTACTCATACCCTTCGTAGTAAAAATAGTTTGAGTCTGTGAGCTTCTTATATCTATTTGTACATATGGATAACTTCCTCTTTGTGTATGTGTTATGATCGAGTTTACCATTGAAGCGGCTCTTTCTAGAGCTTGTCTAACTTCGCGATCAGTTTTCCAATCGTTAAACCTTGGATAACCAATAGCTGATACAATAGAAACTATGGTGATAACCACCAATAATTCTAAAATAGTAAATCCTTTAATTTTCTGTTCTTGCTGCACCTGGATCTATCTTACCCGACTTTACTAATTCTTCCAAAGATTTTTCCATTGTAATCATTCCATCCCTTACCGCTGTTTGCATTATGCTTGGTATCTGATGAATTTTAGCTTCTCTAATCAAGTTTTGAATTGGTGATGTACACTTCATGATTTCGAACGCACCAACTCTTCCTGCTCCATCTCTAGTTTTTAATAATCTTTGTGTAACAACCATTTTTAAAGAAGTAGATATTTGTGCTCTAATCTGTTCCTGTTGCTCTGGAGGAAATACATCAATAATTCTATTAATAGTACTTGGTGCTCCGCTTGTATGTAAAGTTCCAAAAACTAAATGACCAGTTTCTGCAGCTGTGAGTGCGAGGCTTATAGTTTCTAAGTCTCTCATTTCACCAACTAAAATTACATCTGGGTCTTCTCTTAATGCAGCTTTGAGTGCAGCAGCAAAAGTTTTTGTTTGTTTACCAACTTCTCTGTGTGAGACTATACTTCTATTATCTTTATGGATAAATTCGACTGGATCCTCAACAGTAATTATATTTGCATTTCGAGTTTTATTAATTTCATTTACAATTGCTGCAAGTGTTGTAGATTTTCCAGATCCCGTTGGACCAGTTACCAAAACTAGACCTTTGTGCATATCAACAATATCATACAATGATTGAGGTAAATTAAATTGTTCCATTTCTGGAATTTGACTTTCAACTCTTCTTAAGACTGCGGCAGTCCCATTAATTGTTTTATAAAAATTTGCCCTAAATCGTAACCCACTCAACATAACGGCTGAGTCTAGTTCATGAGTTTTTTCAAATCTTTCTACTTCAACCTCATTACAATTCATTGTCATTAAATCTTTTAAATCTTGAGCTTTGACTGGAACTTCTTTTACGACTACAATTTCTCCTGTTTGTCTATATGCGAGTGGTGATCCAGCTCGAATATGAAAGTCTGAAATTTTTTTATTGTTTTTTGCTAAGTCTTCTAATTTTTCAAACATTTTAATAAATAAATACTATATAGACCTTTTTATTTCTAAAAAGTCAAAAAATATCATATACATTTAGCAAATTTTATATTCTAGTGTGAGTTGATTATTGCAAACTAATAAGTTAAGTTGACCCGGAATTAATAAATATGAAAAACTTTTTTCAAAAGCTTTTAAAAAAAAAAGATCCCCAAAATAACGAGGCTCCCATCCCAAAACTTATAGAAGGTGATAAAAAAAGTAAAAATTCTTTTTTAGATAAAATAAAATCTAAGTTTAGTTCTCAGATAAAAAATAAATTAGGCAAACAAGCTATTCAAGGTGAGGAAATTGTAGGTGTAGAACTAACTCCTTACCAAATAAGACTGGCACAATTAAACAATAACAAAAACAATGAATGGGTTCTTGAAAAATTTTTTATACATGAAATTGAGGGTTTACCAGAAAATTCAACAGTATTAGAACATCCTGACAAGATTGGCGACGAATTAAAAATTGCATTACAAAAATCAAAAATTGAAACAACTAATGCAGCTATTGCAATTCCTGTAACTAGCGCAATCATTAGAGTGGTTACAGCTCCTTTGATGACAGATGAGGAATTAGGTAAAGCAATTGATACAGATTCATTATGGGAAAATCTAGTTCAACTGACAGATAATCTAAATGATTATTCAATATTTCATCAGGTTATAAATAGAGACAAAACTGGAAATACGATGGATATATTATTCGTGGCTTCCAAACTTTCCGATATTAACGGTTACACATCAATTATTAAAAAAGGTGGACTTAACGCTGTAATTATAGATGTAAAATGTTTTGCATTAAAATCTGCTGTAGACCAAATGAATCAAATCAAAGGTTCAATTGAAGAAAGTAATTTAACAGCAGTTTTAGAATTTGGATTAGATGAAAATTACGTAATGATACTCTACGACAATAACCCGATAATAACTGATATATTTATACGTGGTCAAGATAGAAACACTTTACAAAAATCTGACAACCAAGAAGAAATGGATGCACTGGTAAGAAGATACATGACACAAGTAAAACAAGCTATACAGGATTTTGAAACGAAGTATGAGAAAAGAATAAGAAATCTCAAGGTTGTCTCAAATTTACCTAATGTAGATGCTTATCTAGGGAGCTTTAGAAAAAATTTAGCAAATACAGGATTTAATTTATTTGATCCTATTTCTGAGGTCAAAATTCCAGCCCAATTAGAAGAAAGTGTCAAAATAGATAATAGATCATACTTATCAACTGTAATCGGATTGGCATTTAGAAAGTTAGATGTTTTTGGATATTATAAATTTGTTACGGCCGTTAAAAATATTAACCTTCTTCCGAATAGAGATAGCATGATTGCACAAAAAAAAGCAAAAATATTTTCAAATTTTGCATTTAAAGGTGTGATAGGCGTAGTTGGTGCAATCTATATTATATTATTTGGATTATCTTTTTGGCAAATTAATTCTTTGAATAAAAAACTAACAGACTATGACCAAGTCGTTATGGAGCATGAATTAAAAACAATCGAAAAAACAAAATTCGCTAAAGAGTTGGGAATTATTAATAAATCGCTCGAATTAAGTAATTCTATTCAATCAAATAAAAAAATTAGTTTTAGAATTCTTGCGCAAATTGCCTCTTCCGTTCCAAAAAGAGTTAAATTTAATTCAATAGATTTTAACGGATCAAATCAAATTATAATTAATGGAGTAGCATCTACAGATCAAGATATATTAAAACTAATAAGTAATCTAAATTCAAAAAAATTAATATCTCAAGCATCTCTAGCTAGCATGACTTTGCCCGACGGGTCTTCTGCTGGCAAACCTCAAATGAAGGGATTTAAAATCGCTTGTATAGTGGAGAGTATTTAATGGATTTAAAAAATATTGATTTAAAAAATATAAAGTTAGAGGATTTAAAAGCAAAGCTTCAAAATGTCGATAAAAAAACTCTAATAAAATTTGGATCGGGTTTTGCTGCGATTATTATATTTTTGATAGGATATTATGCAATATTAAATCCTATAGTTAACCAAAAAAAACAATTGTTTAGTGACAAAGAGCTTAAACAAACTGAAATTCAAACTATGAATAGCGAAATATCAACTATGAAAAAAGCTATTAAAAATAAGACTCCTGAGTTTAAAGAAAGCTCAAAGCTTTTTCACACAAAAGCAGAGGTAGAGGGCCTATATGACAGTTTAAGTAAATTTGCTGGAGTAAACGGTTTAATAATTTCAAAGATAGAAAAAGGAAATCCTAAACCAGTTCTTAAACAAGGTGTTGCAAACACTCAAACTACAGAAAGCTTAGATGTTAATAATATTAGATATTATAAAATACCAGTAACTTACGAGATTAAAGGAAACTTTTTGGGATACATAAAATTTAAAAGGGCACTAGCAAAATCTAAGAAAATGCTGAACTTTGATAAAGAATTAATAAGTTTAGTGCAAAACGATTCAACTGGAGGTATAGTAGCCAAAGGTGAATTAACAATAGTGGGATTACCTAATGAATTTTATTAAAACTATATTTATAATCTTATTTACGTTTTTGTCTTCGAGCGCTTTTGCTGATCAACACGATTTAAATTCAAACAATCAAACAACTGCACAAACCACAGAAATAAATAATGAGAATGAAGATATAGAGGAAGAGGTTCCGCTTAATGATCCCTTTGCTGGAAACGAAGGAACTGGATCGGGATCTAATATTCCTGAAGAAGAACAAGAAAATGAAATGAGTCTATATAATTTCAAATTAGTAGGGCTTATATCTGGAAAAGACAACAGCTATATATCTTTAGTAAATTCTTCTGGTGAAGTAATTACTCTGTCATTATCACAGTACCTTGGAGATATTAAACTTGTTGATTTAAGATTAAACGAGGCAATATTTGAAAAAGATGACAAGACTTTTATTATAATCGATTTTAATAATCAGATTAGGGAGACAAATGAATATTAAAGAACTTCTAAATTCAATTTTTATTACAGTATTTTTTGTCGTTTTTCTGACTGGTTGCCAAACAGTTAATAAATCAAAAAAACCTTTTCAGCATAATACTCCTTTAATTAAAGATGATATTAAATCTGAGGGTAAAGCAGAAATTGCAAAGACACTTGAAATGGGCCCAAAGCCAGTAGAAGGTGACGTTAAAAAATTACAAAAAAGAAAAAAAATCTCATCTGAGTCACAAAGAAATTATCTTTTAATTCCTGATGAATTTCCAATGTTAAAGCAAAGAGTTACTCTTAAATTCAAAAATTTAGATTTTAAAGAAACTATGAAATTAATGGGAAAAATTGGAGAAATAAACGTTTTAGTAGGTGATGAAGTTGCTGGAGCAATTAGTGCAGAATTGATCGACGTACCATGGGACAAGGCATTCCAGGCTTTACTGGACATGAAAAATTACGCTTCAGACATTGATGTTGCAAGCAATTTAATACGAATACATTCACCTGAAACTTTAACAGCTCAAGAAACTTATAAATCAGAAAGAGCTTCAGCAGTTAAGAAAAAAGTTGAATTAGAGGATAGTGTAGAGCCAATTTATTCAGAAATATTTAGATTATATTATATTGCCCCTTCACAGGCAAAAGCTACTTTGGAGGAATTATTTTCATCAGGAAGTGGAGATGCAACCTTTACACCTATTACTGTAACTGAAGAAATTACAACAAGGTCTATAATTGTAAGAGGTAAAGAAAAAGATTTAGACGTAGTAGATAAAGTAATTAAAGAAATTGATGTTAGAACTAAACAAGTTTTAATAGAAGCATTTATTGTAGAAGCAAATTCGGATTTTGAAAGAGCGTTAGGCACACGTCTTGGAGGATATTATCAAAACAAAGGTAGGGTTGCTGGTGGTGTTGCTGGAGCAAGCTCCGGGCAGGCAACGGATAATGCCTTAGATGAGGTTGTAGAGTTAGGAGACTCAGCAGACTCTCTTACCAATTTTGCAGCTGCAGGAGCTACAAGTGGAATTGGTATATTAAGGAGAACAACAACTGGAGTATTAAAAGCTGAAATTACAGCTTTAGAGTCTATGGGTATGGGTAAAACTATTTCAAATCCTAAAGTCTTTACGTTAGACAATCAGCTCGCAACTGTTACTCAGGGTGAGGAAATTCCTTATCAGACAACATCTGAGGGTACTACATCGACTTCTTTCAAAGAGGCAGCACTAAAACTAGAGGTTACACCGAGTATAATTGGAGATGGAAATGTTCTACTTACAATAAAAGTTAATAATGACACCCCTAATAGAGCAGCAGCTACTGATGAGCCGCCTATTAACAAAATGGAAATTGTAACTAAACTTTTAGTTGCAGATGGAGACATTGTGGTTATCGGTGGTATCAAAAAGAACGTAATTGCAAACGCTAAAAGTCAAACTCCTATAATAGGTGATGTTCCTGTAATAGGTAATCTCTTTAAAGGTAAGTCAAAAGCTGATAACCTAGATGAATTATTAGTATTTATAGCACCTAGAGTTTTATAAAATGATAAAAATTAGTAGAGAGTCAGAAGTAAATCTTATCAACGTATTGATAGATCGTGATGTCATATCAGGAAAAGATCTTCCAAATATAAAGAAAGCTTCGCATGAAGGTGAAAAAACGCAGCTTGAAGCAGTATTTGATTTAAAGTTAACTGACGAAGACAAAATACTAGATTTATTAGTTAAAGATCAAAATTTAGATGTTATCGATCTAAGAAGCGTTGAAGTTACTGACGAATTAAAAAGTATATTACCGTCTAATTATATTAATATGAATTTTATTGCTCCATTTAAAGTTGAGGGGAGAGTTCTTCATATCGCAATATCTGATATTTCAAAATTAAGTTTAATGAGAAACTTAAAAACAATTACAAAAAAAGAAATTGAACTTCATGCTGCAAAAATTTCACAAATATCCAATTTCATTGAAAAAATTTTGGATGGTAATGAAACTACTATTAATAGTATCAAAGCATCAAATGAAAAAAGAGATAGAACTAAAACTTTCGACTCGGATTTAGCTGAGGCTGGTGAGGTTTTAGAAAACAAACCAGAGGAAGATATAGAGGCAATTGAGAATGAGTCAGAGGTAATAAAGTTTTCAACAGCAGTAGTTGCTGAGGCAATAAAAATGGGTGTATCAGATATTCATATAGAACCTTATAGATTTGCATCCAGAGTTAGATATAGACTTGATGGAATTTTAGCAACCCAAGAAAAATTCTCAAAATTTCTACATGATAATTATGGTGCGGTGGTAACAAGATTTAAAATCATGGGAAAATTGGATATAGCCGAAAGAAGACTGCCACAAGATGGAGCTATACCTTTTAAGATAGAAGGTAAAGTTGTAGATCTTAGATTGTCAATTTTGCCTACAGCAAACAATGAGAGAATTGTCATGAGGATCCTAAACAAAGATGCTGGAGACATTAGTCTAGAACAATTAAACTTTGAGGAAACAGATTTAAAAAATTTAAGAAAAGCTATTCACGGTACTCAAGGTCTAGTTTTAGTTACAGGTCCAACAGGATCAGGTAAGACAACAACATTATATTCAATATTAAAAGAGGTATCTAAACCTCATTTAAATATATTAACAGCAGAGGATCCTGTTGAGTATGAGTTAGATGGAGTTGGACAAGTACAAGTTAAGGAAGATATAGGTTTTACATTTGCAACAGCTCTAAGATCTTTTTTAAGACAAGATCCCGAAATTATTCTTGTGGGTGAGATGAGAGATAAGGAGACTGTTGATATAGGATTAAAAGCAGCATTAACAGGACACTTAGTATTCAGCACGCTTCACACAAATGATGCACCAAGCACAATTACAAGATTACAAAATATGGGTACACCTGATTATTTAATAAGTGCAGCAGTTACACTTGTTCTCGCGCAAAGACTAGCAAGAAAAACATGCATGGATTGCAGAGAAGTTGATCCAGACGCAACACCTAAAGCGTTACAAGATTTCGGATTTACTGTCGAGCAAGCATCAAGAGCAAAAGTACAAAGAGGCAAGGGTTGCTCAAAATGTAAAGACACAGGTTACAAAGGTCGAATGGGTATTTATGAAATTTTAGTTGTCTCAAAACCAATTAAAGAAGCCATTTTAAGACAGGCGACTACTCCAGAATTAAAGAAAATAGCAACAGATGAGGGCTTTAGGACCATGCAAGATATGGGTAGAGAATTAATATTAACTGGCGACTTAAACTTTAGAGAGTTCGATAGAGTGTTATCAGGAGAATAAAATGTCATCAGAAACCTATACATATAAGGGTATTTCAGCTGGAAAATACGTAGAGGGTGATATAGAGGCTTTAAATCAAGAGGAAGCATCATTTAAACTTAAAGAGCAGAAGATTATAATCACAAATTTAGTAAGATCTAAAAAGAAAAAAGCAACTAAAGAGAAGAAAAAAGGTGGAGGCTTTTCATTTGGTAAAAAGAAAATTAAGCCAGCGGATGTAGTTATTTTCTCTAAGCAATTTGCTACTATGGTTAAGGCCGGACTACCCATTTTAAATGTTCTCGGTATGCTTAGAGATCAAATTGATCACCCAGCGATGAAAGAAATAATTGAGGATATAAGGAAAAGTCTAGAGGGAGGTGTCACTTTATCTAAATGTTTCGAAAAGTATCCTAAGGTTTTTGACAATATTTATATAAACCTTATTAAAGCCGGTGAAGCCAGTGGTAAATTAGATATATTCTTACTAAAGTTAGTTGAGTCACTTGAAAAAAGAGAAAAAGTAAAAAAAAAAATAAAAGGTGCCCTAACTTATCCAACTGTCATGTTTTCAGTTGCCATTACAGTTATGGTATTTATGTTAATAAAAGTTGTACCAGTTTTTGCTAAAATGTATGAGGGAATGGGTGTTGCCTTGCCTACGCCAACAGCAGTTATTATGAATGCAAGTAACTTTATGAGAGGAGCTGGGGGACTGACTTTAGGATTAATTCTAATAATTAGTTTTATAATTTTTAAATACACTACCACAAAAATACCTGCAGTTAGATACAAATGGCATCAACAAGTTCTTAGAATGCCAATTTTTGGAGATATGATTTTAAAATCATTGATAGCTAGAATTTCATTAATAATGGGTAATTTAAGTGCAGCGGGTGTTAATTTATTAGAAAGTATAGAGATTGCAAAACAAGTTAGTAACAATGACGTTGTTACTCAAGCATTAGAAAATGTAAAGAAAGGAGTATTTTCCGGTGATACTCTTACCAAATTATTTTTAAAGGAACCAGTATTTCCTCCTACCTTTAGTCAATTAATTTCTGTTGGAGAACAAACAGGAAATTTAGATGAAATGTTTACATCCGTTTCAAACTATTACGAGGAAGAATTTGATACATCAGTTGATAACATGTCTAGCATGATAGAACCGATTATGATTGTGTTCATGGGTACAATGATAGGTGGACTAATGATAGCTATGTATTCCCCAATATTCAATGTAGGTTCAATTGTTGGATAACTATAGTTTTTTAGTAAGTATTAAGTGATTGATCCAAGGCTTTTCTCCTTCTCTAAAAACCACAGCATCCATAATTTGTTGAATAAAAAAAGTTCCTAATCCACCAGGTTTTATATCATCAATATTTCTATGCCTTACTTTCGCGTCATCAACAGGTTTCCCTTTGTCGAAGAAACCAATTTCAAGCTCGTTATCTTTGCTTAATGAAATTTTAATTTCCATTTTGTCTTCTGTATTTTCAATACCTTTATAAGCGTGCTTAACAATATTTTGCGCTGCTTCAGCTATTGCCAAAACTAATTCATCTTTCAAATCCTGATTAATTTCTATTCTTTCAAATACTTCTCTTGAAAAAGATCTGACCTCTTTTAAGCTAGCAGAGTTAACAACAAAATCTCTTGTTTCTGCAATTTTATCTCCGAGATTACTTGAAATACTCATTAAATATTTTTAATCTAAATTTAAAATTTGCTCCAACTTGGCCATCATTATAACTTTTAGCACTGATTTGCTTATTTCCTTTAAAATTACTTTAGTGCCCATTTCAGTTGCTTTTTGATGACTTTCAATTAAGACGGAAATTCCTGACGAGTCCATATATTGAACTTCTTTAAGATTTATATGGACTTCTTTTTTAGCCTCAATCAAAGGCATTATAATTTCTTTAGCTTTTTCGGTGACGTCCATATCAATTTCACCATCTAAAAAAATAGTAGATATGTTTCCATCTTCTGTTACTTTATATGTCATACTTTTAAATACCTATTACTCTCGATATATACTATAAATTGTAATATTTATAAGGAAAAACATTATTTGACCTATACTAAACACAAAAAATGTTGAATTTTATTAATTTTTTTATTATGAGAAATTATTGCATTATTTAATAAAAATGCTTAAAGTTAACTAATAAATTTAATAATAGAGGTTATTAATGAAAAAAAATTCTAAAGGTTTTACACTTATCGAGCTACTAGTCGTGGTAGCTATTATTGGTATTCTAGCAGCGGTAGGAGTTGTTGCTTATAACGGCTATACTACATCTGCTAAAAAAGGTTCATCAAAAACAATACATTCGCAAACAGTTAAATTTTTAGCAGCTGAATCTAAAAAATGTGAGTTGGGAGAAAGCACTTTTTTTGCTTCATTATCTTGTACAGGTGTTACTAGAGATTTAATTCACGCGAATATTAAAACGAATGTTGCAACTATATTCACAGATAAAAACCCACATAGCACAGGATCAAATGCAGTTACAACAAATGATGGAAATGACATTGCTTCTGCTGCTGCAGGAAATACGGTTATTTCTAAGAGTGCAACAGCAGGAATGTTATCTGTAAGCACATGTACTGCATCAGGATGTGCGACGGCTGATATTTTGACAACAAAAGTTGGTGTCCAATAATACATAAACAAACTAGCAATTTGTGAAAAAAATTATTAGCTCTGGTTTTACGCTGGTAGAGCTTTTGGTTGTTGTTGCAATATTAGGAATTATTTCTGCGATAGGTATAACTAGTTACAATGGTTATGTTGCTGGAGCTAAAAAAAAATCTACAAAAAATGTCATGCAACAAATATCGTTAGGTCAAACTGAGTATTTTTCTGAAAATGGAGAATATTATACTCACGGTAGCAACCAGGCTAGTTGTGATCCCGATAACGGTACCTCTACAGCATTAGAGACAAATTTATTAGGTGGTGCTGATGTGATCAATGAAGATATGGGATATTTTGTTTGTGCACACAAAGATGGAAATAAATATAAGATCTTTGCTAAAGAAGATAAAGCGTCAAATCAATGTGAAATGAAAATGTCTTGGAATGGTACATTTGATGCACCGGGTACTCATTGCTAGAAATTTATGATCTTAGAAAATATAAAAGATATAATTTCAAAAATTAATTCTGGAGATTTAGAAAAGAAGCACAAAGTCTATTTATCGGTGAGTTTAGGTTGGATTATTTTTATAGGTTACTTAACATGGTGGAATGGAATTAAAAGTCTTGCTTTAGATAAGAGCTTCAAATGGGACGAGTGGTTTTGGTTCGGTATTGTTCCAGCAATTTCCCCTTATTTATTCTACTTTATTTGGAAAAAAAAAGAATAGATAAACTCATTTCAAACACATAATTTATATGATTTAATATTATTTATAATATTATCTAAGGAGATTTAATGGAGATTGATTTGGGCTCAGTAAAATCATTTGTAGACACTCTTTGGGTAATAGATTGTGCTATTCTAGTTTTTATTATGCAAGCTGGTTTCATGTGTATGGAAACTGGTCTTTCAAGACATAAAAATAGTATTAACGTGGCTCTTAAAAATGCAGCTGATTTTGGAGTTGCTGTTGTCATTTTCTGGATATTTGGTTTTGGTTTGATGTTTGGCAAAAGCTATAATGGCATTATTGGAACTGATTTATTTTTCTTCAAAACAGAAGTTGCTGAGTACATGACTTATTTTGTATTTCAAGCAATGTTTGTCGCTACAGCAGCTACAATTATATCTGGTGCTGTTGCAGAGAGAATGAAATTTAATGGATATTTAATTATTACAGTTTTAGCTACTGGTATCATATATCCTATTGTTGGACATTGGGCTTGGTCATCAAGTTATCTAAGCAATATGGACGCAACAAACCAGCTGCTTGCTGTCACAAATGAGATAAAAACTACAGGATGGCTAACAGACATAGGGTTTATTGATTTTGCAGGAAGCACAATCGTGCACTCGGTTGGTGGGTGGATTGCATTGTCTGCCGTACTAATATTAGGACCACGTATAGGAAAATATTCAGATGCAAACAAAGGTAAATTTACAGGCTCTAGCTTTCCACTAGCAGTACTTGGAACATTAATACTGTGGTTTGGTTGGTTTGGTTTTAATGGAGGCAGCAATGGAGCAATGGATGAGACAGTTCCATTAATTTTAATAAATACTTTTTTAGCCGCAGCTTTTGGTTTGTTAACTGGTTTGTCTATTTCATATATATTATTTAAAAAACCAGATGCCTATTATGTAATCTTAGGACCGCTTGCAGGTCTTGTTGCAATAACTGCTGGGTGCAATTCAATGACTTCAGTAGTTTCAATTTTTGTAGGGATTGTTGGAGCAATTATTGCGATCATAGTAAATGAGATTTTACAAAAATTTGAAATTGATGATGTTGTTGGTGCAGTGCCAGTCCATTTAGCAGCCGGAGTTTGGGGTACTTTAGCTGTTGGATTTTTCAGTGATCTTGAAATCTTAGGAACAGATCTTACTAGGTTTGGTCAAATAAAAGCTCAATTAATTGGAGTTGTATCAATTGGTGCATTCTCTTTTTTAAGTTCATATTCTATTTTAAAATTTTTAAACTACGTTTATCCTTTACGAGTTAGTCCTTTACAGGAAGAATTGGGATTAAATATAGCAGAGCATAATGCAACTTCTGTAGAGCACGATTTAATAACTATATTAGAAAAACAATCTGAAACCGGTGATTTAACAATTAGAGGACCACAGGATCCTTTTACTGCTGGAGGAGTAATTGGCTTGTATTACAATAGATTGATGAGCAAATTAGAAAATAGTGAAGCTGATAAAAAGAGATGGAGAGACCGAATTTCAAATGAAGTTCAATTAGCTGTCAAAGTTCAAGAAAATTTTTTACCTAAAAGAAATTTAGAAAATTATCCGGTTCATGGAATTAATATAGCTGCAAGAGAAGTTTCAGGTGATTTCTTCAGCTTTTATCCTCATAATGATAGCGTATATTTTATAATTGCTGATGTGGCCGGCAAGGGAATTCATGCAGGAATGGTTATGGCAAAAGCATCTACTTTATTTGAAATAATGTCTAGAGATAAAGTCGATCCTGATGAAATGATTTTTCATATGAATAATGATTTATTTTTGACAAAAACAGCAGGCATGTTTGTAACATCAATTTTAGGTGAATATAATACTATCACCGATGAATTAAGATGGGTCAATGGAGGACATCAACCAGCACTATTAAGAGATAATAATGGTAAATATGAAAAATATGAGAGTAATTCACCACCAATGGGAGTAATCTATCAAAATAGTAAATCAGAATATAATGTTCATAAAGTAAAGCTTAATGGAAAAAAATTTTATGCTTTTACAGATGGTTTGTCTGAAAGTTTAAATATAGAAGGAAATCAAATTGGTATCGAGGGGTCTGTAAAAATTATAGAGCAAAATTATAATAGTGACTTATCAAAACAGCTTACAAGCGTAACTCAAGATGTAATAAAATCTAGTGGTGATAAAAAGTTAAGTGATGACTTAACAATGATTGCCATTGGAAAATGAATAGAGAAAATCTAGCATATTTAATGTTGGTTTTGACCACAGTATTTTGGTCAGGTAATTTTATAGTTGGAAAAGCAGCAAGTTTTTATGAAATACCTCCCTTTGCTTTAAACTTTTATAGGTGGTTTTTTGCTGGTTTAATTTTGCTTCCATTTACTATCAAAGAGCTAAATTACAAAAAAAAATACTTAAAAGATAATGTTTTGTTTTTTATAGTTTTAGGAGTTACCAGTATAACTATTTTTAATTCTGTTGTTTATTACGCTCTTTATTATACACAAGTTATTACAGGGCTATTAATGATATCTACCATCCCGGTTTGGATTATATTTATCTCCTCAATTTTAAAAATTGAACAGACTAACTCTTATCAGATTACAGGTGTTATATTTTCATTATTTGGGGTAGTGGTAATAATAACTAAAATAGATTTAGAAATTTTAAAAAATTTAGATTTTAACAAAGGAGATTTATCCATGATAATTGCAATGTTCTCATGGGCGATTTATTCTGCATTATTAAAAAAAAAAGATCATGAAATTTCACAATTAGCATTATTACAAATGGTAATTTTTTGTGGATTATTTTTCTTAATACCAATATGTATTATTGAATTTGTATTGGGAAATAAAATTACACTAGGTAAACCTTTTTATTTAACATTAACTTATGTTATTTTTTTTCCAGGTTTATTTGCATTCTTTTTTTGGATCAAAGGTATTTCAATAATTGGAGCAAATAGAGCGGGAATATTTTTACATCTAATGCCTATAATAGGAGCAGTTATGGCAATGATTATATTTAAAGAGAAATTTATGTATTATCATTTACTTGGGGCAATATTAATAATTGCAGGTATAACTTTATCTAATAAAAAAGTAATAAAATGAACAAAGAGAAAAATAAAAACTTATCTGCTGAGCAAAAATTAATATTATTTGAAGAGGGAACCGAACGCGCTGGTTCAAGTGAATTGAACAATGAAAAAAGAGAAGGGAGTTATCATTGTGTGAATTGTGAAACTAAACTTTTTGACTCCTCAACCAAATATGAAAGTGGATCTGGTTGGCCTTCTTTTTATGAATCCTTACCTAATGTCTTTGAAACTAAAACTGACTATCATATTGGTTATGCTAGAGCCGAATATCATTGTAAAAAATGTGGTGGTCATCACGGTCATATCTTTGAAGATGGTCCAAAACCAACGGGTAAAAGATTTTGTAATAATGGTTTATGCTTAGTTTTTGTGCCAAAAAAATAGAGAATATTTTATACATTTACATAGATAATTAAAAAACATATAAACTTCAAATGCGAATACTGACTATTTATATTCTTTTATTGCTAACATCATTTGCAAATGCTGATGAAACATTATCTGATAAGTTAAGTGGATATGTTTATAATTTAATCCCAGGAGAAGGTACTACAGAGGTTAGTATTGATATTAGGGAAAACTATAAGCCTGATTATAGCATTTTACTCGTTAGAGAACTTGCTAGAGATGAAAATAGTAATATCTTTTCACAAATGTCTTTATTTAATACAGAAAAACTTAACGATGAAAGAATTGTAGCAAATCTAGGAATTGGCAAAAGAATATTAAGTGACAATAATAATTTGATGACAGGATACAATATCTTTTTTGATGCTGATGAAGATGGAAATGTAAGATCAAGTCTAGGTGGAGAGATAAAGAATGCAGTTTTAGGCTTCAGTGCAAATTATTATGCAGGATTACAAGATGCACATGGAGAATTTGTTTTGGATGGATATGATCTTGAACTAAATTCACAAGTTCCCTATTTATATTGGGCAAAGGCCTTTGTTGGAAATTATGAGTGGAAGGGTGTAGAGCGAGACGACATCAAGGGTTCTAAAGTAGGAACTGAAATGCAGTTATCTCCAACCTTTTCTTTTGAGGCGGTATATGATGATAAAGACAAGAAGGGTCTAGAAGACGAATACTATTTTAATATAATGTTTAATTTTCCTCCTAAAGAAGGACCAAGCTTAACGAAAGATGGAATTGCATCAACTGCTTGGAAGGAAGATAAAGACATGACAAGCGAACTACTAACTAAGGTTAAAAGGCAAAATAAAATAGTGGTTGAATTTAATGTTACTACAACTATTTCGAGGTTAGACTAATGCATAAACTATTAAAATTAATTTTAACATCCCTTATTATTTTTAGCTTAAAAATAAATTTTTCATACGGAGCAAAGGGACCAGCAGATATTTATAAAGTTACTATGGAAAAAGTAGAATTTTGTACAGGTTACGAGACAACTGATTTCAATAATATAGCAACTGCAGACACAGCCTGCAAAAACGCAGTTACAATAGGAACAGGTCAGAAAGAGGTTGATATTGCTTCAGTATCGGCGGGCGCTCAAGTTGCAGCATATGGAGAAACAAAATTACTACCGCTTGGAACTACTTTTACACATGTAAGAGTTACAATTAATAGAGAATTTAAAATAAAATCTGATGGGGGCATAGATACCGGTTCTTCAGGAGATACAGACGATTGCAAAACAATAGCATCAACTGATGCTATGTATGGTACAACTATTGCTGCGCGTAAATATACGCATAGACCTGTTGTTGCTGAGGGAGGAACTAATGCTGAAATGAGACTTTTTTTAGCAAATGGTGGAAAAGATGGTGAAACTGGTGTTAATTATAAAAGTTGTGATGATGCAAACTGTAGCAGTGTTACTAATTCTAACTGGCAATATCCAGGTGCAGCCGATTTAGTGTCTGCAGTAGCAATGGAAAATATGTATAGTAAATCAGGAGATACAATTGCACTTGTATATCAATTAGCAAATCCTATTATAGTTGGAATGGTTACCCCAAAGGTTGATATAGCTTTTGGAACCCAAAATGCTGTTGGAGTTAATGAGGTAAATAGTTTGTGCCAATTTTATCCAGAAGAACCTATAGTCGAAATAACAGTTAAATAAATTAGTATTTAATTATTTAAAAATTGAATTAAATTTCCAGATTTTTCTAATTCTCTTAATTCTTGATATCCTCCAATATGATCTTCATCAAAAAAAATTTGAGGAATTGTTCTTCTCCCATTAGATTTTTTTATCATCTCTTCTCTTATACCATCTTCGCTGGAAATATCTTTAACATCGTATTTGAGTTTGTTTCTATCCAATAACCTTTTTGCAGCTTCGCAAAAGTTACACATTGGACCGGAATACATTAAAATTTTTTTCATTTTAAATTTAAATTATATAATTATAAACCTAATAATCATATTTGCTAA